>BNJU01000410.1_pt1 | contig 261694 bp, 341 predicted proteins | sample 8539281 | NCBI WGS metagenome assembly BNJU01 (sample SAMD00202456, study PRJDB9452) | human saliva metagenome | isolation source: human saliva | place: Japan
ATTTGAAAAATATCGATATTCGTTAATTTTTTACAGATATAGTGATGTATGTATGATACTATAAATATACATATAAAATTACTGCTATAAATACGATGATAAGCGAGGTGCTTATATGAAAGAATATAAGAGTGTATGTCCTTATGACTGCCCAGATGCTTGTGGGCTTATACTTACAGTAGATGACAATAAAGTAATAAAGGTTCGTGGTAATAGAGAACACGCTTTCACACGAGGTACACTATGTCCTAAGATGGCTCATTATGAGTGCGTTATTCATTCCCCAAAACGTTTGACGACACCATTACGTCGAATTGGTAAAAAAGGTATTGGTCCAGATCAATTTACACCCATTTCATGGGACGAGGCCTTAGAACGAATTGTAGAGAACTTTAAACATACTATTGATACCTATGGTAGTGAAAGTATTCTTCGTTATTCCTATGCGGGGACTATGGGGGCTGTAAATAGCCCTGCAGCGGATTATTTCTTCCGTTGTATTGGTGCTACTAGTCAAGATAGAGGGATTTGTTCTCCTGCAAAACAGGCAGCGTTTAAGTCCGTCTATGGAGATACAATTGCCATAAAACCACAAGAAGCACAATATAGTGATTTGATTATATTATGGAGTCTTAATGCGACGGCCACAGATGTACATATATTACACGATGTGAATGTAGCAAAACGAAACGGCGCTTCTGTATGGGTTATAGACACCCATAAAACATATACCTATGATCAAGGAACACATCATGTGTATGTAAAACCTAGTTCTGATGGTGCGTTGGCTCTTGGGATGATGCATATCATACATCGGGATGGTCTTGAGGATACTGCATTTATTCAAGCATATGTGCAAGGTTATGATGAGCTAGTACGAGATGTATTGCCTAAATTTACCCCAGAATATGTTTCCTCTATATGTGGTGTACCGGTTGAAATCATAGAAGAATTAGCTCATGCTTATGCAAAAGCAAAAGCTCCATTTATTCGCCTTGGTAGTGGTGTATCCCGCTATGGCAATGGTGCAATGAGTTGCCGGTGTATCAATGCACTCCCGGCTGTGGTAGGTGCATGGCAATATTTAGGTGGTGGCTTATTATCTAGTTCTAGTAGTAGCCAATATTTTAATAAATCATTTATGCAACAACCTAATACACCAACGCCGTCTAAACGGATGATGCCAATGATATTATTAGGGGATTTGTTGACAAATCCTAAAGCACTTCTAGAGCATGGATTAGAGGATACTAGTGGCGGAGTGCCCGTTCACAGTCTATATATCTTTTCATCAAATCCAGCTATAACGGCACCAAATCAAAATTTCGTTAGACAAGGGCTTATGAGAGATGATTTATTTACCGTTGTGCATGAACGCTTCTTTACAGATACATGTGCATATGCAGATATTATCTTACCAGCCACGAGCTCTGCTGAATCCGATGATATTTTTAATTCTTATGGACACTATACAATTGCGGCTAGTTACCAAGCTATTCCTCCGGTTGGTGAATCGAAATCTAATTGGCAAGTTATTTCTGAACTTGCTCAGCGTATGGGCTTAAATGATCCTTTCTTTATCATGACAGAACGAGAACTAATTGAGCATATGGTTCGCAATTCGACTAAACTTTCACAAGACGAACAAGATGCCATTTTACGTGGCGACTTGGTTGAAGTAGCATTGCCAGACAATTATAAGATGGATTTTAAAACGCCGTCAGGCAAAATCGAAATCTTAAATCCTCGAGAATCCATTCCGTTGATTACCTATACAGAACCTTATGGTGATGATGAACCATTCTGGTTGATTATCGGTAATGATATACGTATATTAGATTCTAGTTTTTGTGAACTAGAATTTGATGATTCTGAATTGATGAAGCTACGAATGCATCCAGATGATGCTGCATTATATAACATTAATAATAGTGATGCTGTGGAAATTTATAATAATCGAGGGGCTGTTCGTATTAAAGTATATCTAGATGATACGGTACAACGAGGTACACTTGTGACCCTTGGCGTATGGTGGCAATCTCAGTCCAGTGACGCTAAGGTTGGAATTAATGCTGTAACTGCATCTAGACCGACAGATGAAGCATGGGGAAGTACATTCTACGACGTACAAGTTAATATTCGTAAGGTGTAATGAAAGTTCGATATAATTCGATTTTATTGTTGAACCAGAGGACCATATCATATATAATGTTATCTAATATGATAGTGTAATATGAAGGGAGATAACCTTATGGATGGAAAAGAAAATCTATCACTGCGCGCCTATTTAGCCATAGGCATGATGTTATTTGCTCTATTCTTTGGTGCGGGAAATCTTATTTTTCCGGCCGCATTAGGTCAACACGCAGGGTCTAATGTAGGATGGGCATTGGCTGGTTTTGTATTAACCGGCGTAGGTTTACCATTATTTGGTGTTATGGCCATGGGCTATTCTGGATGTAAAGACGTTGAGGAATTAGCGAGTCGTGTACATCCAATATATGGACTTATTTATACAGTGGCACTATATTTGAGCATTGGTCCTATGTTCGCAACACCAAGAACCGGTACTGTAGCCTATGAAATTGCAATTAAGCCATTTATGCAGGGCATGACCATGGATATGCAACCGTTATTTCTTGCTATATTCTTTGGCATTTCCTTGTGGCTATCGATTAGTCCTCAAAAGCTTGTCAATCGTATAGGTAATATATTGACACCTGCTTTATTACTCGTCATTTTATTGCTTATTGTTAAATCTTTTATTACGCCTATTGGGCCTTATGCAGTACCACAAGAAAATTATGCAACAATTGGTGCAGCGATACGACAAGGCTTCCTTGATGGGTATAATACGATGGATGCATTGGCTTCTGTGGTATTTGCTATTCTCGTAATCGATTTTGTACGTCTTACCGGTGCTACATCTCGGGACGTCATTACGAAAACCGTGATGGAGGTAGGCGCTATTGCGGTTGCATTACTCGGTATTGTGTATATATTCATTGCGAACATCGGCGCTACAAGCGTAGAACGATTTGGCTTGTTTGATACCGGCGCACCTGTCTTAACAGCAAGTGCTGAATTCCTCTTTGGTGGAGTTGGTCAAATTATTTTGGCAATCATTGTTCTATTAGCTTGCTTGAGCACAAGCATTGGTCTTATTACTTCTTGTAGTGCTTATTTTAATAAGTTATATAGTAAAATTAGCTATAAGTTGTACGTAGTTATTTTCTCTGTAGCAGCCTTTATATTAGGACTTTTCGGATTGAAAACAATTATTAGTGCCGCTATTCCGGTACTAATGTTACTCTATCCGTTAACCATCGTAATTGTACTGTTGGCATTGGGAAATAATTTGTTTGGTGGACGCCGTTGCGTATACTGCTGAATCATTGGCCTAACAATGATTTCTGCCTTGATGAGTGGTTTAGAAACAGCTGGTTGGGCACCTGATGCTATTGAAAGTTTATTCACTCAATACATTCCATTCCAAGGTGTCGGCATGGGCTGGTTGAGCTTCGCTATTCTTTGGCTTTATCATAGGTCTTATCCATAAGGGTTTGGCTTCAAATACAACTAAATAAATTTATACTATTACTCGCATTCTCTTTTTCTACTTTATTGGCTAGTTCTTCTTAGAAGGATTACAGTGGAAGAAAAGGGGGATGCGAGTCTTTTATTTATAGTAATAAAATCTTTTTTCAAATAGCCTTTCCTAGTATAATATTTAATAAGAAATGAAAGATCGTTTTTAATAAGTAGAGGTAGTTATGAACGAAATCGTAAAAGGCGGTTTGTATCGTCATTTCAAGGGTATGTATTATTACGTATTAGATGTGGCTACACATTCTGAAACGGGTGAAAAATTGGTGGTATATCAAAAACTATATGATGAACGTGATTTGTATGTGCGTCCCTTAGACATGTTTTGTAGTGATGTGGATCGAGCTAAATATCCTGATGTGAAACAGCAAAAGCGCTTTCAGTTAATGAGTGGACGAGATGAATAGTATTCGATAGAGCTAATAATAGTTTGTATATGAGCTTATATAGCGGCAGATAGATAGGAGAGGACTTGTGGAACGAAAATTTTTCTTTTTTGATATCGATAATACATTGGCCGTGTGGCCTGAAGGAAAAATACCAGATAGTGCTCAATATTGTATAGATGAGTTGCAACGTCGTGGACATCTAGTTTCGATTGCAACGGGGAGAATACAAGTCGATGCCATGCGTTTTGCAGAGCAAGCTAGAATTACGAATGTAGTTGCTGATGGTGGCCATAGTATAACCATAGATGGAAAATTGGTATCTATGATTGGCATGAATCGAGATATGTGTATTCAATATTTAGAATATTTAGAATCGAAACATATTCCATGGGCCGTAACAGACCGCAATAAATTGGGGCGCATTACACCATATAAAGAAATACTAGAATGGCACCCTGATTGGGATGTTTTTAAAACTGTGGTAGATCCAGAATTCGACTTTCACAGTGTAGAAGACTTCTATAAAATCTATGTATTTTTCAAGGATGGCGAAGAAGAGGAAAAAGATATTGAGCATATGACGCACAAGCTTATTCGGTATGGAGATGGTTGCGTCTTATATGAACCGATGGAAAAAGCATTGGGCGTTCGCAATATGATTGGACATTTCGACATGAAGCCAAATCAAGTTGTCGTTTTTGGTGATGGCTATAATGATTTGTCCATGTTTAGACCGGAATGGTTAAACATTGCCATGGGAAATGCTCGTCCGGAACTTAAATTAGAGGCCGATTATGTTACAACTGACTGTGATAAAGATGGTATTTATAATGCGTGCAAACACTTTGGTTGGATTGATTGAGGGCTAATATAAGCTTTTTTGATTGGAAAAATTTATAGAATTTTTAAAGAAATTCATAGTGAAAACATGATATACTAATAAAGAGCCGCTCACGGGTTGAGCGGTTTTTCTATGTATATATAATTTGGGGAAATACTATATTTTTGTGAGGGATTATCATGAATGTTAAAAAGAATATTAGGCTGTGCTCTGTTGGGAGGCATGATGGTAGTAACTGCAGCGTGTGGCAATAATAGTGCAGATAAAACACTTACACCTGTTGCGCAAGCTGAAACTGTTAATAAGATGCCTAATTTTACAAATGCACCGATTGCTGATGAATATGCGATTTGATACAAATTATGGGCAAATTAAAATTCGCCTCTATGGTTCTAAAGCGCCGATTACCGTTAAAAACTTTGATTACCTTGTTAAAAAAGGCTTTTATAATGGCGTTACGTTCCATCGTGTTATCGATGGATTTATGATTCAAGGTGGCGACCCAACAGGCACAGGTGCAGGTGGTCCTGGTTATGAAATTCCAGATGAATTTTCTAATGACCTTCATTTCAATAAAATGGGTGTTCTTGCGATGGCAAATCGTGGACCGAACACAGGTGGTTCTCAGTTCTTTATTACCTTGGGACCTACCCCTCATCTCGACAATAAACACACCATCTTTGGCGTAGTCGTACAAGGAATGGATGTGGTTGAAAAAATTGGTAAGGTAAAAACGGATAAAAATGATAAGCCTGTTGATCCTGTGACCATTAATTCCATAACTATTGAACCGATTAAGGATGATGCTAGTAAATAAGATGGATCATGAACAATTTTTCACGTATATTGTGCGATGTGCTGATGAAAGCTTGTATTGCGGGTGGACAACGGATTTAAAAAAACGGATGGATGCTCATAATGGCGTTATTAAAGGTGGAGCTAAGTACACAAAATGTCGTAGACCGGTATATTTGGTGTATCATGAAAGCTTTCAAAGTAAACAAGAGGCACAATCGCGAGAATATGCTATTAAACATCTCAATAGAACGCAAAAATTGCGCCTTATTGCATCAGGTGAGAACGGTGAAATAGAACGTATAAATCTATTGAAATAGGATGTACAAAACATTCAAAACGACCCTTGTTTGTGCTATAATATATTGATATGTTTTATCGGTTAAAAATACCAGTAAATACAAGGTTTATTGTCTAATCGTCAATAAATCCGTCAAAAATTCTAGCCGAAAATTTTAGACACACTATCATGTGCCTTTAATCTCATTTCATCGGTATAGTGAATGTATGTATTAATGACTGTATCAACAGTATCACCTAATAAGGATGCTACTGTTTTTATATCAACACCATTTGCTAATAGCCTTGTAGCATAGGTATGTCTTAAATCGTGGATAGAAGTATTTGGTAAATATCGTTTTATCATTACTGATACCGCACCAGTACCACCAGTTGGATTGTTGAATAGATATAATCCGCTGGTGGTATTTTTATATTCAAGTAGTATATCAATCAGTATTGGTGGTATGGGTATTTTCCTGTAACTGTTTTTTGTCTTTAGATTACGGATCATATATGTACTTTCACCGCTATAAGCGAATTGTTTATTCACATCAATAATAGCGTTATCTAAATCTATATCATCCCATGTAAGGCCTAAGATTTCACCATATCTCATACCTGTATAGGCAGCAATAGAACACACGATATAGTATTTGTAATTGTGGCCTTTTAACGATGTTAACAGGTGTGTTACATCATCTTCATTTATAGCGTTGATTTTTAGTTGTTTGTGTTTTATGCAAACCGCTTAATATTCTTACACGGACTACTATTAATAATCCTATATGGTGATACTGCATAAGCGAATACCTTTGTTATAATCGTTATGCACATATTTTTAGTGGCTATTGATTGTTGTAAATCGTTAATTACTTTTCCGAATTTGTATTCTAGAAATATCTTTTACTTTCATATTGAATAGTGCGTTGAATTTCTGAAATGCATTATCATATGCTTTGAACGTAGAGTATACATTTGCTTTATTTTCATCTGTATATATTCTGTAAAACTCAATAAGCGTTATATCTTTTAGACTATCATCAAGTGGACTGGTGATAGTCTTTTTTAGGTTATCGACTATTTGTTGGCCGTAAAGTTTAGCATCCCTTTGGGTGGAAAAGCCCTGTTTAGATTTTTGTTTCCATTTATAGCCGTCCTTGTAACTGACTATAATTTGATAGCCTTTATCCTTCCTGCGAATTGTTGTATTGAATTGCATGTTCACCTCATATGATGCGTGTAAAAGTTGATACCCTCTACATCGTCAAATTGCCTAGTATGAGCCATACGCTCTATTAAATCAACATTAGCGGTACTATACATATCATCATGTATGATATGACCTAATTCGTGTAGTATTCCTTGCCTTTGTACATCTCGTGGCTTATTGCTATTAACTAGGATTGTATATGTTCCGTCATCATTTAACTTTAATATTGCAGTTTGTGTAGGCCTTAACCTTGTGTAAATCAAAACTATATTCATAATACTTAACCCCTTATGGGGATATTGTATCTCATGAAATGGGAATGAAATTACACATCTTTGTCATTTTCCCAATAAATTTTGTTTAAACCTTGTAATTCAGAAAAGAGTTGCCACATATTACGTTTAATATAACTACCGAAATAAAATATTAGTGCAACTGCAATAGATGAGCCAATTAAAACTGCTATGAACCAATCTTTTAATAAAACCAAATATAGTTACCGAAATAACTATAGATACAACAGAAACAATCAAACAAGGAATTTGCATTGAATTAACACAGTATTCTGTGATTTTTTTCGTTTATCGTATTCATTCATATAATTAATCTTTTCTTTAGGGTTTTCAATCATAGTTACTACAAAATCTATATCGCTTTTTAGACATACCTTTACTGGCATCAAACAATAGTCTTAAATCTGGGTTATCTTTTACGGCTTGTGCGTATTCTGATACAACTGGATCTAAATAATATGGTTCTTCAATTTCATCTTTTTCCATATAGCGTATCAATATTTATATTAAAATAATCAGCTATGGCTTCTAATATTTCAAAACTAGGTTTTCTCCTACCTTGCTCATACATACCTACTAGACTAGGTGATACATCTATATAGCTTGCCAATTCTTTTTGAGATATTCCTTTTGATTTTTCTTAATTCCATCAACCTTTTAGCAAATGTCATTTTTACACCGCCTTATATAAATATATACTTCTATGTTTTCATTATCACACAAAGTGAAGAAAAATTTCAATAAAAACTACACTTTAAGTGTTGACATATTTTTGATTATGTAATACACTATGAGTGTAGCAAAAGAGAGGTGATGAAATATTGAATACAGATATTATCGCTACACGATTAGTAGAATTAAGAAATTCAAAAAATTTAACACAAAAACGAACTAGCAATTAAAGTTGGTGTAGCACCTACATCGATTGCCATGTATGAAGCAGGGAAGCGAATTCCAAGAGATGAAGTAAAAATTAGATTGGCAAAAGTATTTGGGAAATCAGTGCAGTCAATTTTTTTTGCTAAGTAATTACACTTAGAGTGTAGGAAAGGACAAAATGCTAGTACAAAATCAAAAAGATTTAAGAGTAGCAAATCGAATGTACGGACGAAAACTACCTACATTCGGATACGCTGGCCGAAATGATGAATACGCAGAATACTGGCGAAAACTCATCAAATCAAAATGGCCTAAACGTAATCAATCCAGATGGAATAAGAAAGTCATTCTATCTTGGGTAAAGTTAGCTAGAATGACTGACCTCAATGCGAGGAACGAAAAGCGATGGAGAGCCTAGTTTATACAGTATCAGAAGTGGCAAAACTTCTGAAATGTACAGAAACAAGCGTATACAACATGAGAGATAAAGGCACACTTCATCAATTAAAAGGAGTAGCTGGAGTTAGGTTCAGCAAAAAGGAAGTTGAAAGCCTTGTAGGACTTGATGATGAGTATACACCGATAGCGTATCGGAAGTTGAAATGTGAGGTTGAGCAGTTAAAAACAGAAAATCAAAACTTAAAAAATAGCATTAAAAAAATCACTGGCGATTTGCTAGTGATAGTTGGAAGGGATTTATGATGAAGTTTATATATTTCGTGAGAATTATATCTGTAATTCTTATGGCTGGTTCAATAGGTTCTGTTGAACTGGAAAGGATAGATGAATACACAGGATTTTTGCAAATCGCATTAGGAATAACTTTGATGATTTTATCCAATTTTTGGATGAGGGAAGTCAGAAAGGAAATAAAAAATGATGCTAATTAGAACTGTGAATGGGCGAAAACAAATTAATCCTGACAAGGCGCATGCACTTGGATTCTGGTGTACACAAAAACAATTGTCAGAAAAATTAAAAACTAAATTGTTCGACCGCTTGCGTGCAGCAGTAACAGAACAGGTAAATAAAGAAAATGCACGTTTACAAATCCAATATCGTGCATTTGATTATCAAGAAATTGATTTCAGAGTATCCGATATTTGGAATAATTGTGCGGTGCCGAGCATCATATTGGTTTGCCGAGAAATGGAGGGAAAAGCATAAATATGTATGAATATTGGCACAGGAACGCAGATTCTCATGCATATGCATTAGAACATGATGAGGTTTTAACAGAAGAAACAATAAGAAGTGCAAAAGAATTTTTATTTCCAATGCTTTCAAGCATGACCGAGATCATTGTGCAGAAAAAGTATCAATAGCACTTCAAAAAAGATTAGAAAAAGAAAAAGCACGCTAGGCCGTAGGAAAGCAAGCGTGCTAGTAGAGAGTATATCTTATATCTCTACTTGTATTTTAACACAGAATATAAGGAGAAACAAAAATATATGGAAACAGTTGATGTAATCGTACAACCAGCAATCGAACCACAAGTGATTGATAGTAATTTAACTATGACATGGAATAACGCAGAACTTGCGAAGTACCTTGAAGAGAAATTAGAAAAATACATTGGGTTAGTTGTTACGGAAGATAACCTAAAAGAAATGAAATCTGTATTAAAAGAGATTGTTTCTATTCGTACTAAACTAACACGATTTGGTACTGATAAAAAAACGTGAATTAAAAATTCCGTATAATACATTCACTGCAGAACTAGAACAAGTACTTGCAGTTGTAAGCAGGGTTGAAAACCCTATTGCAAATCAAATCAATGAATTTGAGCAACAAGAAATGTTGAAACGTAAAGAAACAGTATTAAACATGGTTGAAGATAAAGCACAATCATTAGGTGTTAGAGAAGAGTATAAAAACAGAGTAATTCCAAACCCTAAATGGTGGGAAAACAAAACAGCCAAAATGTCGGATGTTGCACTAGCCATTGACGAAATGGTTAAAAACGTTTTAGAACAGCAACAAAACGATGATGATCTAAAACGTATGCAGGCTGAAAAAAGTAGAAATGATTAAGATGAAAATTGATTTATTTAATCAAAACTACGCACTAGATACACCTATCCAATACGAAGAAATTAAACATCGTGTTGATAATATTCCGTTCGGTGAATTGGATAATGTACTTTCCAATGAATTTGAAAAGCGACTTGAAATTGAAATGAAAGCGAAAGAACCTCAACAAACGGAACCGATATTCACAGAACAACCACAAGTAACAGAGGCAATCAAAGAGGAAGTAAAAACAGTAACTTATGTTGTAAAGAATATCAATTCAAGACAACGTAAAGCAATTACCGATACATTAATTCGATTAGGTGTTGAATGGAGCGAAATTTAATGAATAGAAGTGAAACCATAACAGAAATAGCAAAAGCATTAGCGAAATTCCAATCAGAAGTATCTGATCCAAACAGAACAAAAGAAAATGCATTTCTAAAATCAAAATATGTAACGCTAGATAGTTTACTACAGGCTGTTAGACCTGTATTAGCAAGTAATGGATTATCTTTTTTGCAAGTACCTTTTACAGGTGCTGATGTAGTATCTGTAACCACCATGTTATTACATGAAAGCGGTGAATGGTTGGAAAGCGACCCTTTCACGCTACCATTGATGAAAAAAGACCCTCAAGGTGTTGGTAGTGTTGTAACGTATGCACGAAGATATTCCTTATCCTCTATTTTAGGCGTGGCTTGGGATGAAGATGATGATGCACAAAGCAATAACGAAACTGAATTAACCAAGGGTATTAAACACGAAATTTCTGAATTAGCAAAAATCAAAAAAATGTAACAAAAAGAAAATGCTATTTTCTATATGAAAAACAACATTTAATAAATCGTCAACTGAATTTTTTTAGATTTGCAAGAGTTACAACAATTTAAAGCGTGGCTAACAACTCTATGAAATGGACAACAAATAACATCGAATTATTAAGAAGTCCGCTAGGTGTAATGGTAGTAATACCAGCACCGCATGACAATGACCTAGCAAAACTAGATAAAGACAAAGAATACGTGATAGAGATTAAAAAGAAGTCAAAATCACGCAGTATGAACGCTAATGCATATTGCTGGGTTCTATGTCAAAAGATAGCCAAAGAGTTAAGCAAAAATGGATACACATCAAAAGAGGATGTGTACAAAAAGGCTATTAAGGATTGTGGACACTTTACATACATTCCAGTCCGTGAAGATGCAGTTGAACGCTATATAACAATATGGCAAGCACACGGAATAGGGTGGATAGCCGAAGATGCAGGCGAATGTAAAAGTCTACAAGGCTATCACAATATTATGTGCTACCACGGAAGCAGTGTATATACAGTATTAGAAATGCAACGATTGATTGATTGCCTAGTCGATGAATGTCATCAACTAGGAATACAACTTGAAGATAGTGATTACATACAATCGCTAGTTAAGGAGTGGGGGAATGAACAAGAGAAAAAGGGAAGATGACAAACTCTACAAAATCACAAGACCGAAAGCTATTGAACGAGATAGTATAGACGGCTATCCATGTTGCGTAATATGTGGCGCACCTGCAACGGAAGTGCATCATATATTACCTAGAGGCAGAGGTGGCACAAGCGAATTAACCAATCTAGTTTGTTTGTGCAGATATTGCCATGAAAATTTAGCACATGGAGTATTTGCAAAAGAAACAAAAAGGAAGCTAGAAGCGATCATTGAAGAAAGGACGAAACGATATGAAGAAAATTGATGTAGTCGAACTATATATAACAAAACGAATTGAATTGTTAGAACGTGAAAATGGTGAATATAAAATTCATAAAAAAAGAAATCAGTGAATTAAAAGACGTGCTAGATGTAATCAATAAAACAAGAACTGTTAGATGTGCTAAAACATTAACAAAAATCAATGGCTTTGATGTAGATAAACTCATCAAACAAACCACTAGCTATCTATAAGAGGTAGCCTATGAGCGATAACAAAAAGTATTACTATCTACGGCTGAAAGATAATTTCTTTGACAGTGATGAGTTGAAGATATTAGAAAGCATGAAAGATGGCTACTTGTACAGTAATATTCTTTTAAAACTCTACCTACGAAGCCTAAAGAATGACGGAAAGTTAGTAGTAAATGAACGTATTCCGTACAACGCAGAAATGCTAGCAAGTGTAACAGGTCATCAAGTAGGAACAATCAAGCAAGCGTTATCTATGTTTAAAGAACTTGGACTAATAGAAGTACTAGAAAATGGCGCTATCTATATGTTGGATATTCAAAATTTCATAGGTAAAGGTAGCACGGAAGCCGATAGACAAAGGCTTTATGACAGAAGAATATCTGAGGAACGCAAACAAAATAAACTAACTCAATCAAGAAATCTTGAAGAAATCTGTGAGAAATCTACACCAGAGATAGAGATAGAGTTAGAGAAAGATATAGAGATAGAGAAAGAGATACATAGTAGTGCAAAAAGCACTACAACAAAACGCAAGCGTTTTGAAAAACCTACTCTATCTCAAATTACACAGTATTGTCTTGAACGTAATAACAGTGTAAACGCTGAACAATTCTATGACTACTACGAAAGCAACGGCTGGAAAGTAGGAAAGAACGCTATGAAAGATTGGAAAGCATGTGTAAGAACATGGGAACGTAATGGTTACGATAAACCAATCAAAAAGAAAAACAATAAGCAAGATACATTAAACGATATGCGAGATTTGATGAACGAATATGGGGGTGTAAATGAACAATCAAATGAACCATCAACAGAAGATACTGGAAGCACTATTGATATTGAGTACAGGGTGGAACACTAGCCCATCTAAAGAAACAATCAAGTTGTATGTACATCAATTATCATATGCTGATCCATTAATTCTACAACGAGCCATGCTTAATCTGTTGAGTAAATGTAAATTTTTACCATCATTTGCAGAAATAGAGAGTGAGTATAAAGAACTTGATAATTACATCAACGGAAAAGAAGAAATGATGACTGCACAAGAAGCCTATGGGGTAGTCGAAGATGCAGTTAGACTGTATAGCTATGAGCATGGGTTGAAACATTTAGACGGAATAATAAAACAGGCAGCACAAACAATATGGAGTGCATTTAACCCTTGGGGTGGTGATTATAATCGTGCTGCTTGTATGTCTCAATTTGTCAGATGCTATGAAGAGTTAGTAAAAAGGAAAAACAAAAACGATGAAAAAGCATCTGAAATCAAGAATGATGGATTGCTTTTAGAAATGAAGATGAAGAAAGAGGAAGAGCGAAAGCAAATAGAAGCAGGCAATGCACAAATCAAAATGCTACCTAATGGACATTTAATTGAAACAGTTAAAGAGGAGCGAAAGCCAGTTAACTTAAATGAAATACTAGACAATGCTGACATTTCCGAAAAGGGAAAAGCATTACTACGGCAAGCAATAGGGGAATAGATGAAAGAACGAATTAAACAATTTGAAGCCAGCGTGAATGTATCGTTCAATGTTAGTTTTACAGTCCTAGCAACTAGCGAAGAACAAGCTAGAGTGAAGATTGATAACTTGCTTGAAATCATGCGTGATGAGGCAACAGTCGATTGCCACATTCACCCTAGTTACGATGTGTATGTAGATGATGTAAAAGACAACTATGAATTGTATGTATTACGACTAAGGGGATAAATGCTAAGTAAGAAACGAAAGATGGTTATCACGATTGAGATACCTCTAAATGTGGAAACGCAAGAAGAGGCAACTCAACAGATGCAAATGATTATGAAAGCAGATGCACGAACTTTTGAAAGCCTAGAGGAAATCATCAAGGTCTATAAAGGCACAATATGCATCGAACAAAAGATTTAAAGGAGAATATAGAATACAGTACAAATTTTTAGGCAATCTAGCACGTGATCCTGAATTACGTTTTACAAAAACAGGAAGAGCGGTAGCGACTTTCACAGTCGCTGCTACTAATACTTATGTTGACTCATCAACGAATGAAACGAAAGAACAAACTGCTTTTATTAATTGCGTAGCATGGGGCAATCAAGGTGAAGCAGTAGGAAATTGTAAAAAAGGTGAAAGGTTGTTTGTTGAAGGTCGCTTGCAAACACGCTCCTACGATACACAAGACGGGCAAAAACGATATGTAACAGAAGTAGTTGCTAATTTCGTAGGTAAGAAATTAGACAATGATGATGCTGGCAGTAGCAATTTTGATAGCTTTGAAACAGAAAATCAAGATGAAAATATTCCATTCTAAGAGGTGAGAATGATGAAACATTTTAAAAATTTCAGGGTATGTAACAATTGGATTTGAAAAAATCGTAGAGTGTGAAAACATTGAAAAAGCTAATGAATTAGCTGATTTAATCGAGCGAGCAAGGGATGTAGATGATGGTGATATGAATGATTGGATTGATGAAGTGGCAGTCGATGATGTGGAAGAGTTAGAAGAGGAGTAGCCATGCTAGTAAAAGATGAAACAAAACTATATCGTATTGGTGATTACATCGACAAATAGGGAGATAGGTATGAAAGTACCATGTAAGGGGTGTACATTCCGAGAAATAGCATGTCATGTTACATGCCCTATGTATATAATGTACAAACGGAAGAAAGAAGAAGAAACGAAATGCAACGCTAAACATAGCGATGTATCAGATTACGTAAGGGGTAACGTAATTCGAATTAGACATAAGATGAGAAAAGCCAAGTATGGCTGTACAGTACATGATTAGAGGTGATCTATATTGCCAGTAGAAAAGAAGAAAAAGAAAGTTAATAGTAAACGAAAAGGTGCAGATGGAGAGCGTGAATTTGCCAATCTATGCAAGGAACATGGATTTGATGTAAGACGAACGCAACAGTATTGTGGAAATACAGGTGATGCCAGCGATTGTGTTGGGCTACCTAATATTCATATCGAAGTAAAGCGTGTGCAAGCGTTAAATATCGACAAAGCGATGGCACAATCAATTCATGATAGTGAACATAAAAACGTGATGCCAATCGTGGCACACAGAAAGAATAATGCTAAATGGTTAATCACCATGAGGGCTGATGATTGGTTCAAGATGTATAAAGAAAGTGATTGTAGCAATGATACCGACTAATTGCCAAAACTGGTTAGCACTCGGTGCTTGCGTTTACTCGGAAATGAGTGTTAGCCAAGCACTACGGATACTTGGGCTGGTGAACTACACAAAAGGAGTTAAACAAAATCATCGTAAGCCGATTGATGTAGATAAAGCCATAGCGTTAAGAGAACAAGGAATGACATATCAGAAAATAGGTGAAATTATGAATGTATCTTTTACAACGATTAGAGAAAGACTAATAGAAATCGGATACAACGAGGTGAAAAAGTGAAAGTAAAGTTAATGAATGAGTACGCAAAATTGCCTACTCGTGGTGATGTAAATTCTGATTTACCGCAATTATCAGCAGGACTAGACCTATATTGCCCTTTTAATGTGAGGATACCTGCTGATAGCAAGAAAAAAATTCCATTAGGTGTAGCGGTTGAAATTCCGCATAATCACATGGGGTTATTAGCGCCTAGAAGCAGCATGAGCAATACACCATTGAGATGTGCTAATAGTGTAGGAATAATCGATGAAGATTATAGAGGTGAGTTAAGCATCGTGTATGAGAATGTATCCTGTAAGGATTATGAGGTAGCACGAGGTGATCGCATCGCACAATTAATCATCGTACCAATCGCAGTTGTTGATGTAGAAGAAGCACAAACACTCAGCGAAACAGAACGTGGCGATGGTGGATATGGTAGTACTGGCAAGTAAAAAGACAGTAGATAGACAGAAAAGACAGTAGAAAGACAGAAAGTAGACAGTAAAAGGAGAAAACAAATATGAATAAATTAGTGTTAGCAACAATGATTATGGGTACAATTGGCGGTAATGTATTAGCAAGTGGTGTTGTAACAGGCCCTGTAGAGCCTAACACACAAGCACCAGTAGTAAGCGGTTACAATTCTGTAGCCGTAGGGGCGAATACAGTAGTTACAGGCACAAATACAATTGCAATTGGCCGTGATAATAAAGCAACAGGAAATGATAGCGTTGTAATCGGTGGTGGCAATGGAACAATCGAAGCCGACCAAGCAAGCGTAATTGGGTACAACAACTATGTAGGTAACAATAAAGAACAAACTGTATTAGGTGCTAACAATACTGTAGACAATCAAGGTGCAGTAGTAGTAGGCACACACAGTGTAGTGCGTGGTATTGATGCAGTAGTTATTGGCAACAATGCATCAGCACCTGTTCAAAATTCCGTAGCGATCGGCACAAACAGTCAAACGGATAACCCTGTAGGTGTTCGACAAGTTGTATTAAATGGTGTAACTCACGTGTTCGCAGGTGAAAGTCCTAATAGCGTAGTATCATTTGGTAGTAAGAAAAGCGATACATACAGCGGAATTAGCAATTACAACCGACAACTGCACAATGTAAGTGCAGGCCGTGTAGACCCTAGCAGTTTAGATGCAGTAAATGGAAGCCAACTATTCGCAGCGTATGACGAAATTGAAACAAACGGAACACACATTGCGAAACTACAAAAAGATGTAAACTGTTTAGATAAACGAGTTACACGAAATACTACGAATATCTCTAATTTGACCTCTAAGGTGGATAACGGATTTACAACGATTAATAACACTCTAAACGCTACAAATGAGCGTGTAGGGCAAAATAGCCAAGCCATTTTGAATAATACGGATAGAATTAATAACCATGAAACACGTATTACAGATTTAGAACGTAATACAGTAGGTCAAATCTCAAACGTGATGCATGAAGTAGCAAAAGCTGGTGCATCTAATGCAGCACTAAGTGCGTTACATTACCTAGGGTACAATTCTGATAACAAACTAACATTTGCGGTAGGCTACGGACACTATAAAAACGCAAATGATGTGGCACTCGGTATGTTCTATGCACCAACAGAACACGTAATGTTTAGTGTGGGTGCAACCCTAGCCAACAAGATGATTAATGCAGGTGTATCCTTTAGACTTGGTAAAGGTAGTGAATACGAATTAAACCACAAAGGCAAAATCAAACAGCTTGAAGAGTTGGTTACTCAATTGGTGGCAGAAGTCGAAGAATTGAAAGTGAGCAAATAATGGATGGAATTAAATTTTTACAAGAGTTATTTTTCAATGCGATCATGGGTGTATCGCTAGTAGTTTTAATATTTGGTTTTGTGATTTTGATTAAAGTATTGGTTGGATAAGATATAGGCGGTGAAATATCCGCCTTATCATAAGAGGTAATCATAATGGATTTTGAATTATTATCAGGTGCTTTAACAATAGTGCATGGTAACAATATATACAAAGCCTATTATTGAGCATGGTGTAGGCGGTATTTTTGTTAGATATTGTATAAATGGTGTAAATATTGAAATAATGATAAACGTGTTTGATTTGAGTAGAAGACAAATATCATTAGAAGAATACACAAGATCAATACGAAGAAAAAGCACTCGCTGAATATATGGACTTTGTTGAAAATGACCGCAAAAGAAGAATGGAACAATGCGTTGAAAAATGGAAAGAAAAACAGGAGGATAATAAATGTTAGGTTATAGCGGATATACAGAACATTCTGATTATTACATAGCACCGCATGACACGTGGGAAAGTGCGTTTGAATTTCTAAAACAATTGGCTTGTGAAAGTGGCGATGATGAATTTTTGTATCGGTGAGTTTCATGAAGAAAGCAACATAGTAATATTTAAAAAAATATTAAGTGGTACGAATGGAACGAAGATAAAGGAGAATGGGAGCATGAACGATAAGCAATTTACAGATGAACTATTTAAACGCATGTATGATCTAGGATACCGAAAAGCAGAAATTGAAGATGATACACTGTTTTTCTTTGTTAGCGAAAGAGATTATCTATGTCCATTTTCGCCACGTGTACAAGTAAAATGCACATGCTTTGAAGAAAAAGACCAATTAATTGATATTGCAGAATATTTAGGGTGTTGTTGACTGGAGTAAAGTACCTGTTGATACACCTATATATGTTAGAGAGCATGAGAACAATGCTTGGGAGAAACGTCATTTTTTAGCAGCGATTTTAAGCGATGCCTTTGATACGTTTGAAGAGGGATGTGTGCGAATGCTATTTATACAGGCGATAATTGGTATTGTGTTAATTATCTTTGGCCTTGGGGTTAGGTTAGGTGGTGAGTAATATTTGAATGAACCGACAAAAAGCGAAAAAAGATTAATAAATAGTGCTAGAAAATACCTTGAGCCTGTAAAGACAGTTGATGAGCAAATAAAATCAATTGCAAAAGAGATAGAACAACTACGATGCAACATTACATCAATTAGTGCAATTGATTATTCCAAAGATAAAGTGAGTGGTGGCGGTGTTCCTTGTGGATTGGAAAATAGCGTAGCAAGGTTTATCGACACAGAGAAAGAACAACGTAGACGGATTGATGAATTGAGTGAGTACAAGTGCGATGTAATCAACACGATCAATAGCCTAACAGAAGAAATAGGCGGTACAATGTTACGTTATGAATACCTGCTTGGAATGTCAGCTAAACAAGCACATTCGGTTTTTGAAAACCAATTTAACGAAAGACAGGCTATGAGGTATAAGGAAAAAGCGTTAATTGAAATAGGCAGGTTGAAATGTCAGTAAATGTCATGAAATGTCAGTAAATGTCAGTATAAACACTTAAAAACATATAGTAGAATATAAGGTGTAAGAGTTGCCAATGAGCAATTCTAAAAACTAAATAGCAATTGAGGTGCGGTTTTTATATTTTGTATTTGAAAAATCAATTACGAATTGTTTCTAAGCTCATAAAAGAAATAGTATTTTTTTATTGCACCACACCGCACCTCTACAATTGCACTTTGTAACCTAATACCGCATATATAGTCCTTTCCAATGTTGCAAAATAATACCTATACGTTTCATGAGATAAAACCTTTAAGCGAAAAAAATGTTACATACTACAAACAACTAGCGGTATTAGTTTAGAGAGTGCAATTGCATACTGAAAACTGGAGTTATATATGTTCCATTAAGAACCAAGTGAAGTAGTTAGAGTTAGATAGAGTACGCTAGCCGTGATTACAATTCATATGCTCGTGTTGGTGAAAGCCAACTATATAACTTTGGTTTTGAGTATGCAATACAAATGAATAAAACTATCACATAATGAGGTATATCCACGGCGATATATCTCATTTTTTGTATAAAGTTATCAAAAGGGGAGAAATGATGACTGATATATTGTGTTGTAAGAGTAAATGCTTGAACAACAAGAAAGGTAGATGCACGGCTAATGTCATTGAGTATGACGGATTATGCCAAACATACATCACACAGGGGAATGCAAGAAAGCACATGCGGATTGTGTGTGCGATCTAATGGAAAGCTAAAACGGAAAGGTGGTGAAGTACTAAAATGATTAATGCAATTAAACAATTCATTAAGGATAGAGCGTTATTTAAACGTGCAGCACAAGATTTAGATAACAAAGACCTACAAGCAAAAGCAAAATATGCATTTGAACATCGTGAAGATAACGTATTAAGTATTATTGATTGCCTAGCTATTGTGTGCGGTGTATTGATTGTAGTCGGTATTGTGTGGTGCTTAATGTGAATTATCAACCAACGATAAAGAAACTGCTTAAAGCATTACAGATGAACGGCAGGCGGTATGTGGTAGATGTAAGGCAATCATGGGGCAAGTATGATAAGCCTTGTAAGGTATATATCGTTAATCGGATGTACACAGAGGAAGAGTACAAACTGACATTCCCTCACAAATACAAGAAAGGGAAAACGTTCAAACAAGGACAACTCTATAAGAAAGAAAGTGAGTATAGCAGTACTAAGCAACATGAAGTACTGCTATTTTTAGTTAAAACATATAAAGGTGGTGAGTAACATTGGCGAGTATAAATGAATTAGCACAAAAACTAACTAAGAAAGAACGCATATTCGCTGATGAATACGTTAAAACCACTAATGGAACACAAAGTGCAATTACTGCTGGATATTCAGAAAAGACGGCAAGAAGTAAAGGTAGTCAGTTATTGACAAAAGTAAACGTGCGCCAATATATAGATGCAGTCATGAATGAACGTAGTAAAAACACAATCGCAACGGCTGATGAAGTACTAGAATACCTAACTAAGGTTATGAACGGCGAAGAGAAAGATGCATTTGGCTTGGATGCATCGATTGCGGATAGAACTAAAGCAGCCGAGTTATTAGGTAAACGGCACATGCTATTTACCGAAAAGGTAAAACTTGATGCAGAAATAGAGCTTGATATATCCGACCGAATGAAACAAGCAAGGGTGAAATCCGATGAAGTACAACAAGGCACAACTGATTGATGCGTTGGGTTCGTTCACTCATGATCCATTAGGCTTTGCATATTTCGCATTCCCTTGGGGTGAAAAAGGAACATCGCTTGAAAATTTTGACGGCCCTGATGAATGGCAAGTTGACACCTTTAAGAAAATAGGAGAAGAACTACGCAAGGGCAAATCGTTGGCTAAGGCTATACAAATTGCAGTAGCATCCGGACATGGTATCGGAAAATCAGCGTTTTCATCAATTTTAATTCTATTTGCTATTGCTACACATGAGAATACAAGAGGCGTAGTTACTGCTAATACTGATACACAGTTAAAGTCTAAGACTTGGGCGGAACTCAACAAGTGGTACAACCTGTTTATAGGTAAAGAGTTATTCACCTACACAGCAACCGCATTGTTTAGTGCTGATAAGCAGTACGAGAAAACGTGGCGCATTGATGCTATTCCTTGGAGTGAAAGTAATCCAGAAGCATTTGCAGGTTTGCATAACCAAGGCAATCGTATCCTTATCATATTTGATGAAGCATCCGCAATATCTGACAAGATCTGGGAAGTAACAGAGGGTGCATTAACAGATAAGGAAACAGAGATTATATGGTGTGTGTTCGGAAACCCTACACGTAATAGTGGCAGGTTTAGAGAATGTTTCAGAAAGCATCGTGCATATTGGACTACCTATCAGATAGATAGCCGTACTGTTAAAATCTCAAACAAAGCTAAGTTGCAAGAATGGGTTGATATTCATGGTGAGGATAGCGACTTTGTAAAGGTGCGTGTTAGAGGGATATTCCCTAGTGCATCGGATACACAATTCATATCCGCATCAATTGTAGATGAAGCACAAAAGCGAATGTATAGAGTTGGTGAATTTAACAATTTACCTGTAATCATCGGTGTAGACCCTGCATGGACTGGTGGCGATACATTAGAAATAGTAATGCGTAATGGCTATTCCATGAAGTGCTTGGCAACGGTTGAAAAGAATGACGATGATATGCGTATGGCTAACCTCATAGCACAGTTTGAAGATGAATATAAAGCAGATGCAGTATTCATAGACCAAGGTTACGGCACTGGTATTTACAGCATTGGTAAATCAATGGGCCGTAAATGGAGATTAGTTGCCTTTGGTGGTGCATCGCCTAACAATATGTATCTCAATATGAGAGCGTACATGTGGGGCGAAATGAAAGAGTGGCTAAAAGAGGGCGGTTCAATTCCTAATGAGCAAGGATTGTACGATGATTTGGTAGGGCCAGAAGCGATCATTGATAAGAATGGCCGTATCCAACTTGAAAGCAAGAAAGATATGAAAGAACGAGGCTTACCATCACCGAACAAAGGCGATGCATTAGCCTTGACCTTTGCATTTAGGGTCAATAAAAAAGTAAATGGCAATCACAGAAGAGTAGCGAATACAGAGTACAAACCATTTGGGTAAAGGGGGAATGTGAATGTGTATGAAAACTAAGACACCAAGTATTACTACACCAGCACCTGCACCAGTTGCACAGACTGATGACATGACGCAAAAGAAAGATGAACAATGGTTCACCGATAAAAAGCGTAAGAAAACTGGGTATGATAGTACCATCTTGGCTAGCGCTTTAAACCAAGCCACCGGAAAAACAACGCTAGGTGGTTAAAATGAGTACTATCTTATCAAGCCTAGCAAGGCAACCTACAGAAAAGCAGGTAACAAAGCCTAGAGATTACAAGAAAATAAAAGCAAAATTCAATCAAATGTTTACCAATCGTCAAAAGTACGTTGAGAAATGGAAGATGATAAGAGATTACCAGTTACCATTCCTTGGTGTATTTGATGGTGAGCAAGACCAATCGAAACTATATACTGACAAAATACTAACTGGTATAGCATGGGAAAGTTGCCAAATATTTGCTAGTGGTGTAATGAGCGGAATGACACCGCCTAGCAGAAAATGGTTTAAACTCACCATGGAAAAATACCGACATGGCAGCAAATAGCGATGTAGCGAAAGTATTAGATGAACGTGAAGAAATATTGTATGCAGTGTTTGCAAATCCAATTTCTACAATGTTGTTCACCAAGTCTATATGGAGTTACCATTCGGACAAGCACCGATGTCAATCATGCCTGATGGTAAAGTTGGTGTGCGTTTCACATCGTATCCAATCGGAACATACGCATTAGAATGTAATTCTAATGGTGAGGTTAATACGTTTGGGCGAAAGTACAACATGACTTGCGACCAATTGGTTGAAGAATTTGGATATGATAACTGTACCGAAAAGATTAAGAATGCATACGATGACGGCAAGGGTAATGCAACTGTATATACTGTTTGTTGGCTAGTGTGCGAAAACAAAGACCGCAACGGAAAACTAGGTAATAAGAATATGCCTTACTCCTCTATTTACTGGGTTGAGGGGAGTAGAGATGATGAAATCTTGCGACATAGTGGCTATGAAGAATGGCCTATTCCAATTGCACGGCACACTACACATGATCTAAATGGTTATGGTAAAGGTAGTGCATGGTTTGCACAATCTGATGCAATGATGCTGCAAAAACTTGAACTAGACCGACTAACTGCTATTGAGTTAGGTGTGAAACCACCTATGGCCGTTACATCTGATGTAATCGGTAGTGTATCACTATTTCCGGGTGGTATAACCGAAGTCGATACAGGCGGTAAGGTTGAGCCTATCTTCAATGTAGGTATCAATTTAGATTGGATAATGCAACAAATCATTGAAGTTAAAGACAGTATCAAGCGTGCGTATAGTGCTGATTTATTCCTTATGCTCGACAACATGGACAACGGCCAAATGACGGCAAGGGAAGTCATGGAACGTACGCAAGAGAAATTGCAACAATTAGGGCCAGTAGTTGAACGCCTGCTATCTGAATTTCTTAATCCGATTATCGAACGTACCTATGCGATATTAGATCGTGCAGGCGTATTTCCACCAATCGATGAAGCATTAGCGGAAGAGTTAAACGGCCAAGATGTGAAGATAGAATACATTTCACCATTGGCACAGGCACAGAAAGTATCATCTTTAACTTCTATAGAGCAGTATTTCGCATTCTTAATGTCATTAGCACAGGGCAATCCTAACATTCTACAAAAATTCAATTTTGAAGAAGCAGCGGATTATTATGGTGTTAACCTCGGTGTACCTGCAAAGTAATTGTATCGAATGATGAATATCAAGCTAAGATGGAAGAACAACAACAGGCGCAACAAGAACAAGAGGAACAAGCACAAATGATGCAAGCGGCACAATTAGCACCTCAAATGGCTAGTGCAGCTAAACAAGCAACTGAAGCAGCAAATGACGGAAACCCTGTAATGCAACAGTTAATGGGAATGGGGTACTAGATGAAACAAAAAAGAGATTATATGCGTGAGCGTGATATTGAAGCGCTAAACCACGTACTGAGTGATGAACTCGGTAGGTGGTTTTTTTATCGCATATTAGACCGAGCAAAACTGAATAGCCAGTCATTCACAGGCAACAGTACAACATTCTTCAATGAGGGAATGAGGGCTGTTGCTATTTTGTTACAAAACGATTTGGGGAAGATTGGCGATGGTGTAGAGGGTGTTAAGAAATACCACCTAGCACAACTCGAAAATATTCAGATGCAGAAATATTTTAAAACGCTTGAAGAAAACGAATTAAAGAAAGGTGAATAACCATGGATGAAAATTTAGAACAAGGCACAAACAATAACACGGATAGTGCAAATGGTGGAACACCACAGGACACGAACACACAAGACCAACAAAGTACGATTTTAGGCGGTGGCGGTGATACTAACACCGACCAACCTGCAGAACCTATTGTGTATGATTTCTCAACTGCATTTGAGGGTGGCGAAGTAGACCAAACTATCGCAGATGAGTTTTCAAAAATGCTAAATGGTGTAGGTGCTACGCAAGAGCAAGCATTAGAGATGGCTAAATTTGGTAATCAATATGCAACCAATCTTGTAACGGCTTACGAAAACCAAAAAGCAAGAAGCGCTCAATGCACAATACAAAGGGTATGCAGATAACGCAAAAGAGGTATTAGGTGCTAAATTCGATGCTACTGTTAGCCAAGCGGCCGCAGGTGTTGAAGCAGTAGAAAAGACAATTCCCTAATATCCGTGAAATTCTAGCTGAAAATGGCTTGGGTAATCGTGTAGAAGTAATTCAACTATTCGCACATATTGCTGGTATGGCAAGCGAAGATAACAACGCAGGAAATAACACACCTGCAAATAATCAATCGGACGAAGCTATTAGACGAAATATGTATCCGTCTATGTTTAAAGATTAAAGGAGATTAATTAATGGCTACAATCGGAACTGACAATCCCTACATTATTGGATTTGCAAACACGCATGGATCCAAATGGTAAAATTGCACAAATCATTGAGCAATTGAACCAAACAAACGAAAATCATTCAAGATATGACAATGATTGAATGTAATGATGGTACATCTAACAAAACAACAGTACGTACTGGCTTGCCTGAGGCTACATGGCGCATGCTTTATGGTGGTGTACAACCTAGCAAATCTACTACAAAACAAATTACCGACACTTGCGGTATGTTGGAGGCTTACTCCGAAGTAGACGCTAAGTTGGTTAAATTGTCTAATGACCCTGTAGCATTCCGTGCTACAGAAGATGCTGCATTTGTTGAGGCTATGGGTCAAGAAATCGCACGTACACTTTTCTATGGTGATGAAAGTACACCTGAAAAATTCGTTGGTTTATCCGCGCGTTTCAATACATTAGACCCTAAGAAAGCTGATAGCGCTAAAAACATTATCGATGCTGGCGGTACTGCTAATCTTGCCTCTATGTGGCTTGTGGGCTGGGGGCCACTTACTGTACACGGTATCTATCCACGTGGTACAGAGGCAGGTTTACAACAAGAAGATAAAGGTAAGACTACAATCACTAAACCTGACGGCTCTTTGTTTGAGGCGTATCGTACTCACTTTGAACAAAACATTGGTTTGTGTGTGCGTGATTGGCGCTATGTAGTACGTATCGCCAATATCGATATGAAATCTATCAAAGAAGATATTTCCGCAGGCCCTAACTTAATTAATTTAATGATCCGTGCAGAAGAAAAAATGCATAGCTTAACTGGATGTAGACCAGTATGGTATATGAACCAAGAATTGCGTACATTCTTACGCTTGCAAAAGAACAAAGTACATGGCTCTACTATCACAGAAGATATGGAAATGGGTAAAATGGTTACTCGTGCTAATGGTATTCCTGTTCGTAAAATTGATACATTGCTTTCCACAGAAGCACGTGTTACTGCATAGTAGAGAGGAGAAAATACATGATTATCGATACTTTAAATACATTCCATTGGAAACGTGAATTATCTGGCAATGTCAGCTCCGATGTTATGGTTACTAGCGGTGATGCAGACCCTAACTTGTGGTTAGTTGTTCGTATAGATAAAGCATTAACTGGTACTGCATTGATTAATGTGTACACATCTGATACAGAAAACATTGCTAACCCTGTATTGTTGCATGGTATTACATTACCAGCCAATGCACCAGCTGGATACGAATATAAGTACGCTTGGCAAATGGTGTTAAACGTTATACACGTGCTAATGTCAACAATGCAACGGCTGGCACAATTTCTGTATTCTTGACTAGCGGTATCACTAGCAAATAGGGGGTAACATGGAATACATTGCAAAAGTAACTTTGTATCACAATACAAAGGGTTTAATTGAAGAAGGACAAACAGTAGAACTTACAAAAGAAGAAGTAGCTGAATATGATAAAGATTACTTCAATGATTTGTTTGAAGCTGTAGGCGCAGAAGAAACCGAAGATGGCGAAGAAAAGCCAAAGACTAAATCTAAAGGCAAGAAATCGGAAGAACCTGCAGAATAACAGAATGAGGGGTGCGTATGCATCCCTCTTTTTTACTACAAAGGGGGCAATATGACACCTACTGATATTTGTAATATGGCTCTTAGTCTTATCAATGGCGGTAGGATATACGGCCTTGACGAAGAAACAGAAACGGCTAGACAATGCAGATTGCACTATGATGCGACACGCAAGATGCTACTATCTCAATACGAATGGAATTTTGCACGTAAGCGTGAAGAGTGTGTACTATCTGAGCATAAATTAGCTGGCTATGAATATGTATATGCGTATCCAAAAAAGTGTATCCGCATCCTTGGGGTAATTCCTAAAGGGGAACGATTTAGAACGGATAGGCAAAAAGAATATGATGTATTTACCTTTGACGATAACACAAAGTATATCGTGAGTGATGTACCGCTTGCGTACATTGATTACGTGTACGATGTGCAAGATATAGATGTATTCAGTCCTGTATTCGTACAGGCCTTGAAGTCTAAAATGGGGGCAGAATTAGCCATGCCATTAACTGGGAATAGCGGTTTATTCGACCAATGTTATAAACTCTATCAAGCAGCAACGCAAGAAGCCAAATCATTGAGTGCTAAAGAACGTAGGCAAGATATGCCTTATATTTCTAACTATGTAAAAGCAAGGAGTTGGTAATCATGAAACCAATGTATATTTCACAGCTTGCATTTACAACAGGTGAGATTTCACCAGATGTATCTAGGCGGTTTGATTTAGATCAATTCAAAAGTGCATTACTGTTAGCAGAAAACGCAGTCATCAGACCTTATGGAGCAGTAGCTAGACGGCAAGGTTCAGAGTATATAGGGCAAGTCAAAAATAAAGATAAGTTTACACGGCTATTTGAGTTTACGGCAGAAAAGAACAAATCATTTCTACTTGAGATTGGCGAACAGTACATTAGAGTATGGCGCAATGGTATCTATACAGGTATTGAACTAGAAACACCGTTTGAAAGTGATGTAGTTGATAAATTGAATTGTATCCAAAGTGGTGATGTAATGTTCATTTGTAGTGGTAAATATCCTGTTAAAACGCTATCACGATATAGCGATACAGACTGGCGATTTGATACATACAAACTATCAGAGCAACCATACGGCGAAGTCAACATAGACAAAGAAAGTACTGTAATCTTGAATGGCGATACATTAACCGCAACAAAGGATATATTCAATGCTGATATGGTTGGTTCTGTTATGCAGATTGAACATTTTGTAAAAGCCATTACAACGAATAAAACTGGCGATGTAATCAAAGGCTATAATGAAGTATGGAACAAAGATGGCGAACACACGCATGCTGTATATTATACGAATTACAACAATATCAATTACGATGTAGAGCAATTTAGTAGCGATGAGGATTTATCATGGAAATTCACATCACACGGCACATGGAATGGCACTGTTAAAATTCAAATCAGTAACGATGGCGGTACAACATGGAAAGATTACAGGGTGTATACATCTAACAATGACTACAACGTTACCGATACAGGCAAGGTTACACCTAGCGCTAAATTGAAAGTTGTATCTGATTTAAAAGACGGTAGCGTTAATGTAGACCTATCATTCTTGCCACATTCTAATTATGGTGTAATTGAGATTAAAGAATTTGTTGATAGTAAGCACGTTAAAGTCAATGTATTGAATAGCGTTGTAGAAAATGAAGCTACCTCTAAATTTAGATTTGGACAATGGGGTAAAGGACTTGGTTATCCTCGTGTATGCACGTTTTACCAAGATAGGTTTATCCTAGCATCTAGTACTCAATATCCTAACTACATATGGTTCAGTCGCACAGGTGATTATTCAAACTTTGGTGTAGAAAAAGTAGGCGGTACGATTACAGATGATAGTGCAATCACACTACCAGTAATTAACCGCAAAATGTATGATATACGGCACTTGATACCTGCTAATGATTTGTTGATTTTGACAAGTGGTAACGAATGGATTATAGATGGCTCAAAAACTATCACACCGACTAACTGCAATTTGCGAACACAAACACAACGTGGTGCATCTGAATGTGAGCCACAATACATAGGGAATAGATGCGTGTATGTCCAAGCTAGAGGGTGTGTAGTGCGTGATTTAGGGTATTCTTATGAAAGTGATAACTACACAGGGGCTGACTTAACTCTATTCGTTAAGCATTTAACCAAGTATCGTAACTTTATCACAAGTGCTTATGCGCAAGATCCAGATAGTATCGTTTACTACGTAACGGATGATGGCAATATCGATTGTCTAACTTACATTCCTGAGCAAAAGGTGTATGCATGGTCGCATTTCACCACTAAAGGCAAATACAAATATGCTGAGAGTGTAGCTGAGGGCGAACAAGATAGTTTGTATGTAATCGTTGAGCGTGATTTTAAAAGCGGTACAGTGATGTGTATAGAACGATTTGAGCCAATGTACAATGCGGATAATAACAACGTATACATGGATTGTTACATTCGACAAACTAGCACAGAAAATATCAGCACTATCACAGCACCTCATCTGATTGGTGAGGATGTGCAGATTGTTGTAAATGGTAGGGAACGGCCAATTAAGGAAGTACCACCTACGGCGATTATTAATATCGATGGTAAGGCACAAAGTGTAGCCGTTGGTATTAACTACACTACACGATTACGTATTCCAAGTATTGAAATGCAAATACAAGATGGTACGTTACAAGGCCGACAATTAACGATGAGTAGATTATCGATGAACATCTTAAATTCATTCGGTGGCAAAATCGGAAGAAACTTCAACCATATGGATGATATTTCATTACCGCCACTCAAGTTATATAGTGGCGATAAGGTATGTATATTGCCAAAATTCGATGGAGTATACTCAACTGATGCATCTGTATGTATTTTGCACGAAAAACCTTATCCATTTAACCTTTTGAGCGTTACAAGAGAGATAGAAATAGGTGGTGGTTTTCCAAATGTTACAGGACTTTGAGATTTGCCCTGTAAGGCACACTTCATTAATTCATGACTTATATATCAATTTACGAGCTATAGACACCTTAGAGGTCAATATAGCGAACCAAAATTTTCCGAATTATGGAAAAAATGATTTTGTGAGAGATATATGCAGTGATGATTACGAAAACCACATTATAATTGAGAATGATGTATCATTAGCCGTATATGGTATTTCAAAAAAGCCAATCAACGGAATGTACTGTATTTATTTCTTTGGGGAATAAGATACTGGATACGAATTTTAAATTACAAAAAGAATTTCTAAAAACGAAGTAACGCAATCATAAAAGAGTGGTTATCCACTCACGAATGTTTATTCAATTTCATACATAAGAAAAATAACCGCTCGAAGCGATGGCTTACATCACTAGGGGCGGTTATTCATTCTGATATTACACATAACGGAATGGAACTATTTACATTGAGAAAGGGGGATGCGAATGTGTAATCCTATTGCATTAATGGCAGGTCAAATGGTTACTCAATTATGGGGGCAACACCAACAGACAAAAGCACAAACTGCAATGTACAATGCACAGGCACAGGCAGCAGAAGCTAATGCACGTATATCTGACAGGAAACAACAGGATATTGCCAATCAAGCGCTACAAGAGCGAGATAAGATGGACAATAAAATGCGGTTGATTGCAGGTCAGAATACGGCAGAAGCAGGCGCTACAGGGCTATCCATGAGTGGTACACCATTACAATTAATGGCTAGTAGCTACGATGAATACAACAAGGATATTAATAATTGGGAAACCAACAAGAATAACAGTATCTACAATGAATATCTTAATGGGGTTAATTACCGCAATGAAGCTAGTAGTGCAAGAGCGGCTGCATCTAACGCTAAAACGCAAGGGCGATTGCAAATGCTTGGTACTATCTTGAGTGGTGCATCTAGTATGTATGGTTTAAAACAACAATATGCAGGTAGTAGTGCGAGTGCTAATAAATACAAAACTGTATATGGTGGTGATACAACATTTGATGCATTTAGTGGAATGCGACAAGCGGACACAATGCGAATGGAAAACGGCACAGGGCCATCATCTGTTGTTACTATTCGTAAGGTTAGGAGATACAGATGAAGCTAGTTAGTTATGATAGCCAAGAACAACTCAATACCATTAATGGACAAATACACAATTACGCAAACGAAATTGCATATGGTGCAGACCAAAGCGGGTTGCGTAGCATCGTCAATGGAATTGCTAATATTAACGAACAATATCAAAAGAAACTTGATGAAGATTTAAATATAGCCTATATGAACGCTGAAACAGATTACAAAAACGCATTTCAGATGCACTAACAAATGAGGATAATGGGTTACTACATACTTCATTGGGTGGTGCAGCTAATATAGGGTATTCATTCAATGAAATCGAAAGTAAGGCTAGACATGAAATACTAGACAATCTACCTAATAACAATCGGATTAGAGATAGATTTCTAAGAATGGCCGATAACGATACAATAGCCAATAGCACAAGGGTACAAGTACACGAGCGGTCAGAACGTGAGAAATACAAAGATGTTACTTTTAATAACAACCTAGACCAATCTAAACAAATAGCCGTACTAGGATTTAACAACCCTAATGTAGTACAAACTGCATTGGATGGTATTGGTAAGAATATTGAGTTAATGTATGGTGATCGTGGCGAAGAATTTGTAAAAGGTAAAAAGCAAGAAGTATACGATACTATAGGTCAAAGCGTTGTTAATGAAGCAGTAACGAGAAATGATATAAAATATGGGCCGCAAGTTATTGCAGCATTACGGCAAGCGGGAGTAAGTGAGGGAATATTAGCCAAGGCTGATGCAGCGTTTCAACAAGTTAATTCGCAACAAACTATAAATGGAAAGATTTCTGGTGATGTTGATACATATGGTGAGGGCGGACGAGAAAAAGCAGCCGATGCATATGTAAACGGATTAAGAAATCAAAACAAAGGCGGTTCTATCAACATTGCTGCATTAGATAGTGCGGTAAATGGTTCTATTGGTAAGCCTTATGTGCTAGGTAGTGATGGCGGTGATGCTACTGATTGCGGTAAATTCACACTCGATACATTGGCAAGTGCAGGGGTCAAGCTAAATTATAGAACTGCTGATGGACAATACCTACAAGCCGAGCAAGAGGGGAAACTCACAACAGATATTTCGCAAGCTAAAAAAGGCGATTTAGTGTTCTGGCACGTTCCAAGTAATGAAGCTAGATGGGCAACAAGTGATGACCCTAATGCTATTAACTCAGACGATAAAGCCTATAAAGGGGTAACACATGTAGGTGTATATATGGGTGATGGTAAAGTCGCACAGGCTGGTAGTAGCGGTGTATCTATTGTTGGTGCTGATATTTACCCTATAGTTGGTATTGGTAAGTTTAGTGGAAGCGGTAGACAATTAACTGATGGGGAATTGCTAGAAGAACGCAATATGTATTTAAAAGCCTATGATGTTGAAGTCGGAAAACGAAAAAAGGCACGTGCTGAAGAGTTGGACAGGCAAAAGAAAGCTATTCAACTACAGTATTTAGAAATGCAGAAAAACGGAGCATCTAATGCTGAGTTAGCTAATTATCTTGATAATGCTACTGCAGGTAATGAAGAGTTAACCCTTGCATTTGGCGGTGTTAGAAATAGATATATAGCAGCAGAACGTGCAGAAGCAGTCTCAGCTAATAATGCAGCATACAAAACTAATATTGTACAGATGATACAAAATGGTACACCTGCTAGCGATATTTTGAAATACGCAGCAGAAAACGGAAGTCTTTCCATGCAAGAAATGAGCCAATTGAATAAAGAATTAACGGATAGAGATAACGGAACAGGTTCATATTCTGTTGATTTATCAGCCGTTCAATCTGTAATGAGCGATGCAATGGACGGATTAAAAGACAGTCAAAAAGGTTTATTTAAAGATGGATTTAGGAAAGATTTTAGTGCATGGTATCAACAGTACATGATGGAACATGGAGAACCGCCAAGCGTTGGTGATCAGATATGGTATGCAAATCAAATTGCAGGCCCTAAAGTAATACAAACAACACAAGTAGACCATTTCTGGGAGAGAGGAGAAAACTATCAAAGCAATGTAGCACTTGCAACGTTACGCGGTGCAGGATATGTAGATTACAAGCCAGTAATAGGTGATGATGGCGGACACTACGTAAGGTTATATAGAAATGGTGGCACAGACGAAAACGGCGATTACAACGATTATGATGAACGTACATTCCATCAAACATTTGGTGATTTAGATAACTAAGGAGATAGCATAATGGCTAATCAATGGCATTTTAATAAGTATCAACCGAACGGCACAGTCAATTTAGACGAACATCAAACAGAGTTAAAACCTGTTAATGGTGTTATTGGCAATGCTATTGATGCGGTATCTTCTATTGCTGATACTGTAAAGGATAAGCCGTTCATAATTGATACAACAGGTAATGACAATAAAATGCTTGTTGCGGATAGGTTAAAAGCTATTGCAGATGCAACAGGCATTGACCCTAGCATTGCATATAATGCTACATTCAGAACATCCGCATTGCAATTTAAATACAACAATGATGAATTAAAAGCTAATGCTGCACTAGAATATGCAAACAAATTAAATATCGGTGCTGATGTAATTATGAATAGCAATGAAGATGGATTTAGAACGGCTGCAACATTAGCTGCACAAGTTGATAGAGGTAGAACAGTACAAGAAATCTATGATGAATACCCAGAAATGTATAAAGTGAAATATAACTCACAAGCCGAGGGTATTCAAGCTATTCAAAATTTACAATCGGTAAAAGCTACACGTGGTATTTTTGACAGCATCCAACAAAGCGTATGGGCCATGAACGACCAAATGAAACTAGGTGATGTTGGTTTTGAAATGGCACATACTACTGATACGGATAGAATTAAAGAACTCAACGATGAAATGGAACGCTTGCAAGGCAACTTACAACAATACAGAAAAGCAGATGCACTTAATCCATTACAATCAATTGTAGGTGATACGGCAGCACAAGCATATATGATGGGTAAACAAGGCGGTAGAGGTGCAATCATAGGCGGTGCAATCGGTGCGGTAATTGGCGGTTTAACTACCGATGGTGTAGGTATAGGCGCAGGCGCAGCAACTGGTGCTAAATGGGGTGGCGGTGCTGACATGGCATATGAAATGTACAAAATGTCATTTGGTAATAAATACCTAGAACTCATCAATAAACGTGATGCAAATGGCAACAAAGTATACTCTAATGATGAAGCCTATAAATACGCTATGACATATGCTGCAGTTGATACAGGTATTGAAATGGCATCTACACGTTTCATGATTAAAGGTGTAGGTAAAGTAGCGCCTAAAGCAGTTATGTCAAAAGTATTACAAGGTGCTACAAGTGATACGATAGCAACATTCAATAGGGGCATTGGCACTACTGTTGCACAAATGGCCAAAGCATCTGTTAAGGCTGGCGGTTCTGAATTAGTCGAAGAGGGCTTGCAAGACATCAACGAAAAATTCCAACATAACCTATACCGCAATGATAATGACCCAGAGGGAGTATATTCCATAGGTGATATGGCTGTAGGTGCAGGCGGTGCAATGCTACAAGCACTACCAGCCGTTATTGGTTTAGGTGCAATTGGTGGCGGTGTGAGTGGTATTCACACCATGAAAGCGTTCCATGAATTTCAAAGCTAACACCAGAAGAACAACAACATGCAATTATGGCTGAGCAAAATCGAAATGGTAACGCTATCATGCAAGCCTTAAAACAAGATGCAGTATCAAACAAAATGGCAAAAGAAAACCCTGAACTGTACGGAAAAATTGTACAAGCACAGGGCGATAATGTAGGTGTATCTACTGCATATGTAAATGTCAATGAAATGGTTGAAACCGAAGAGGGGCAACAAGCCATTAAGAACATGATTGATAGTGGTTTGGTAACTCAAGAGGAAGTATCGAAAAGCATTGAAGCTAACGCAGATATTCCTGTACCAATCGGGAAGTATGCACAATTAAGCGGTGGCTTGACGGAAGAAACTGTAAAGGCCCTAGAAGAAAGTACATACTTTACTCGTGGCGGTATGTCTATGAAAACCCTCGAACGTGCAAAAGCGGAAGTAGAAGCCTTTAACAATAACCTAGTTGATGCAACAGAAAAGAAAGCGCAACGAGTTAAGGAAAGCATTATCCGTGATGAATTTGAAGATGCAAGCGATGTAGATCGTGAGGTACTAGACCAAGTATTCGCTAATCCTACACAAGTTAAACAAGCATACAATAACTTGTACAAAAACCTAGTGCAAGAGTATCGTGAAAACTACGCAAGCGACTTTGACAACATGGATAATGACATTAAGGAAGCTACGGCAAGTGGTGTAGAGCCACAATGGCTAACTGATTACAAGTCTAATAATGGCGGTAAAGCACCACGCACCAATGCAGAACGTAGACGAGCAGCGTACCATTCAAGCGTAGCAAAAGCACAAACTGCATTCGCTGATAACGTGGAAGCACTTAACCAAAGCAATATCCATCATGCTGATATGGAACATACTCTACAACAAATTGAAAGCCTTGAACACTTGCATGATAAGATTTTTACATTGGCAGATAATGATATAGCACTACGAATGCAATTATCCAAGAGTGGCTATGATGTATATAACGAAGTAGTTAAAGCAATTGGTGAAAGTACCGATAGAAAACAACGTGAAACGGCAAAAGCTAATGCGTTGTTGATGGCACAACATGCTGATGTAATGGCACAATATATGCGACAAATGGGCCGTGGTGGTTATACTGCTATGGATTATTTCCGTGATAGTGTGCGTATCAACATGAATGCTATCTTTAATGGTGAAGATGGTTATAAACAACCATTTAATTACAACATTGATTTGAGTAAAAAGTACCAGTAGTTAATTTAAATAAGTATATTAAAAAAATCAAAAAGGCATGAGTTTGAATGATGTGAAATCTTATGTAAGTAGTTTAATAGGCGATTATAAAGCATATGATAAAAGCAAAATCAAAATATTAAACAGTAAGGTTAAACATATAGCTAAAGGAAGCCACATATTAACACCAAGTGAAATTACTGATAGAAATGTTGCGATTAAAGGATTAAAAGATTTAATTGAACATTCTGTACTAATAGACACAGAAATGAACACAAAAAAATCAAAAGAAAAAGAATGTTGAGCTATATCATAATTTCTATGTTCCTGTAGAATTAAAAAGGAAAAATATTTTGTTATTAGGCTAACTGCAGAGCAAGGTTTGAACGAAATAAGGTTTTCGCCGAATGATTTCAATTTGTATGAAATTATACTTGATATTAAAATAGCAGGATTACTGCTGCTGCTGTACATAAAGGTACAGGTAGTCAGACCAGTAATCCTGCTTCTACGGTTACTATATATGAAATGATGAAAAATGTCAATGATAGACATGGAAATCCTTACATCGATACACAAGGAAACCCAGTTTATCATCAATCAGCATGGCATGGTTCACCACATGACTTTGACGAATTTGATTTAGGTGCTATTGGTACTGGTGATGGTAATCAAGCACATGGTTGGGGATTGTATTTTGCTAAAGATAAAAAAGTATCCAAACTATATAAAGAGGTATTAAGTAAAGCACAAGGTTCTAACAAAAAGCAGTTTATTTAAAGTAGAAATACCAAATGAAACAGAGTTATTACCAGAGCAATATCCTATTTCTGGATATAGTCGATATGTAAAAAGATAGTTTGAAAAACGGATTACATAAAATGTCAGAAGAACAACTGGAACGTTTTACAAGTCTATTAATTAAATATCACAAAGGGGCTATTATTGGTGATGAACGGATAAATAAATATATACAATTTATGGATATTGGGTATATAATATCTGAACTTCACAATAAAAACAAAACGATAAATGACATCAAGAAAATTCAAAAAGAAATATTGATAGATTTTTGAAGTCGGTAGGCATAGATGAAGATTTAGATACCATAGCTGGCAATGAAGAATTATTGGAAGATGTATAAAAAGTTTAGATATGAATTGTATCCACAATACGAAAAAGAAAAAAACAGTTAGAACGAGAACGTGAAGAAAAGCAATCTCGAATGTTAAGACTGATGTATATGGTGCATTAGAGAAAACCAATATTGATGGTAAACAGTTGTATTCGTTCTTATCTCATGCACTTGGTGATGATGAACATTTTAATCTACACAATGTGAAAAAAATGCTAAAAAGGCTAGTGAATTTTTAAATAGTATCGGTATAAAAGGCATATACTACGATGGCGAGCAAGACGGGCGATGCTATGTAGTGTTTGATGACAAGGCAATTAAAGTTATCGAAAAGTACAATCAATCCGTTAATGGCATGACCGAAATCATGAGCGATGGTGAACGCATTATCAGCATTTTTAAAACAGCTGATAGAAGTACATTCTTACACGAAATGGGTCATGTATTCTTTGATGATATTCAAAAATTAGCATCTATGGACAATGCACCTAAACAATTACTTGATGATTGGAACGCACTCAAAGAGTGGAGCGGTTGGGTTGATGGTGAAAACGTAGACAATACCAAAGCACACGAGAAATTCGCACGAGGTTGGGAAAGCTACTTACGAAGTGGTGAAGCACCAACAAAAGGATTACAACGAGTATTCCGTCAATTCTCTAAATGGTTAACTCGCATTTATCGTAGTGTACAACGTTTAGGCGGTGAAGTACCATCTGACATTAAGGATATAATGGCACGCATGATAGCTACACAAGACGATATTGAAAACTACGCACACGAGCAAGCACTAGAGCAATTTGAAAATACAAAATTATACCAACAATTGAGCGAAAGTGAACAAGCACGAGTGCAAGGGTACATTGCTGACATTAAAGAAAAAGCAAAAGAACGTGTAATGCGTAAGTACATGAAAGAGTTAGACAATCGACCTATTAAAGAATGGGAAGAAGTGAAAGACGATGTGCAAAGCTGAAATCGAAAAACGATTAGCCGAAGAATATCCTATTTACAAAGAACATAGACGATATATTGCGTTGGGTGCTGGTGCATTGGCGGATACACAATATCGAACTATTGAGGGATTAGAAAAAGCGGAACGTGAGGAAGCTGGCAGTACTTACGATGAAGCAGTAGCACAGGAGATGGAAAACGCTAGAAATGAGTTTGTTAATGATCCGAACGCAGGCAAATCCAACCAAGAAATAGCCGAAGAAATGTTACTATCTAATCAAGGTCAAATGGAACTCACACAAGAAGAGGCACGTTTAATCAAAGCACATACTAATAAGGAACTAGCTAAAAACTGGGTATTATTGGATAAGTTGCAAAAGCTAGATGTAAATAGTGAAAACCTAGATGCAGAACTAGCACCGATTGAACAAGAACTAACTAAAGAACAATTGCTACGAAAGGATAAAGCAAAAGTTGATAAAGAGTTAGGAAGTGTTTCAAAAGAATTAGATAAAGCCAATGATGAAATAGATAACCTAAAAGCGCAACAAGAGCAAATTAAAGCACAGGCTAAAGAGCGTGAGTTTGATTTAAAATATAAAAACAACGAATTATCTAAACGCTTAACGGCAATTACAAATCGATTAGATAAAGTACTAGAACAAAAAGAACGCTTACAAGATCGTATGCAAGAACGCATGGATAATAAAGTATTATCTAATGAAGAGCGAATTGAAAAGCTAATGGATGCGTTGCAAGAACGCATTGATGCGGTTCGTGCAATTCGTGATGGTGGATTTGGCACAATTCCAAAATACATGGAACGTGCTAAAAGAGAATTAGGCGATTTGACGCTATCTCAAGCTAGTCAATATAAGAAATACCAAAATCAAGCAGTACGAGATGGCAAGAAAGCAGATAGTGCATTGGCTGTTGGTAAAGTTGACGAAGCATTATATGCTAAACAATCTCAAATGCTAAATCAAGCAAGGGCAAGAGTAGCGTTTGAAAATTCAAAGGCTATTAAAAAACTACGCACTAAACTATTAGACCAACTAGGCAGAATGACACGCAGTCAAAATCCTATCATGATTGAACCTAATATGCGATATTTCTATACGCATATGGCATATCAAATGGGATTGACTAAGTATGACGGCTTACAACCTGTTGATGGATTTGGTATGATGGCAGTGATTAAAGCATTAGATGCAGATGCTGACATCATGGGCGATAAAGAAGCTACTGTACAACTTGATGATTGGGTAAAAGAAATGTTTAACTCTCAATCGCCTAGAATGTTTAGCACGCTAAAAATGAGTGAACTCGAACAGTTAGAAGAACTCATGACAGGGATGTACAAGAACGGTAGAACTCAATATGAGGGAAGTACACTAATCGATGAAAAGGGAAATAAGGTTACATTTGATGACGCTATATTCCAAATCATTGATAAGGCAGCCGAAACATTTGGTAGAGATAATGGGAATGTATTCAATGAGTTAAACAACCGCAGCCGTGCAGATGCATTGTCTAATACATTGAATAACTTTAACTTGTCATTATTGAAAGTCGAAACATTCTTACGCAGGTTGGATGGCGGAAAGAATGGCCCTGCAGTTAGATATATTTACGAGCCAATTAATAAAGCTACTCAGAAATTTAACGAGTACAAAGAAAAATCTATGTATAGATTGGCTAGAGATGTAAAAGCGGTATATTCCAAGAAACAACTATTTGATGTTCGTAATGATCATCTTTATAGCGTAGGCGAATTACGCAACGTTACCAAAGAGCAAATTATCATGCTTGCATTAAACTGGGGAACAGAAAAGAATAGACAACGTGCATTGGAAACTATCCAAAGTAATGAAGTAGAAATGGAACGAGCGTTCCAAGAATACATGACGGATAAGGATTGGGAATTTGTAATTCGCACATGGGAACATATCAATTCATTCTATGAAGAACGTAGCAAGGTACAAGAGGAATTGTATGGTAATCCTTTGAAAAAAGAAAAGGGGATTACATTTACAATTGGTGGGAGAGAAATACAAGGCCAATATTTCCCTATTGTTTACAATCCTAAAGTAAGTGCTGAAGTATCTGATTTTGAAACAGAGGATATAGCCAAAACGATGATTGCTAGTAATGCAATCTTTGGCACAGGCATGGGTGCTACTAAACCACGTTTGGATGTAGTTAAAGGTAAATCCTTAATGCTTGATTTCGATGTTATCCCTAATGCTGTTACGGAAGCTATTAACCACGTTACTATGCGTAAAGCAGTAACGGATGTAAATAAGCTAGTTGGTAATAGCCGTTTCCAAGAGTACATCGTTGATAAATTCGGAATGGAAACCTATCAATTCTTGCGAACTTGGGTTCGTGATAACTGGAAGATGAAGCAGCGAAACTCGATGCATGGGGTAGATTGGTAATGACATTAAAGAAAAATACCTCTACCGCAGTTATGGCTGGCCGTGTATCCGTAGCATTACAAAATGCGTTGAATATTCCTGTTGCCATGTATCGTATTGGCGTAGGAAATACACTCAAAGCAATTAGTGATGCAGGTATTGGGTTCTATGGTGTAGGTACAGCCAAGTACAACGCAACACGTGATTTTGTGTTAACTCAATCTATATTCATGAGGGAACGTGTTCAAACCTTAGATAAGGATTTGAAACAAGGGCTATCCATTGAGGGTAAAGGATTACGTATTGGTGATACTAACATAGGTGGTTATAAAGCCGAACAACTAGCTAATATCCGTGATGATATTAACCAAATGGGATTTAGACTGTTAACAGAAACTGATTTTGCGTTATCTATTCCTGTATGGAAATTTGCATACGATAAGAAAGTACTAGAGTTACAAAGTGTTGAGGGAGTAACGGCAGAATTTGTAGAACAGGAAGCTATTAGTGCTGGCGATAGAGCCGTAAGAGATATATTCGGTAGCGGTGATACAAAAGATAGTGCAGGCATCCAACGTTCAAGAAATGCACTCACTCAACTATTTGTACCATTCTATTCCTACGCTAACACTTTGTACAATATCATTGCTGAGGGTAACTATGCACGGAAAGACCAAGGCAATTACGGACAATTCGTGCGTATGCTATGGTGGACTTTGACCGCACAAGCACTAGGCATGATGGTGTACAAGGCTATGACAAATGGAGACGATGATAGCCCTGAAGATTTGGCAAAATACTTTGGGGAAGAATTGGTATCACAAGCTACTATGGGTGTACCTATTGTGCGTGATATTTCCAACATGGCTATGAAGTACATTCTAGGTGAAAAGGTATTCAATAAAGGGAATACAGTAATGGCCGCATCAATCGTTGAAAAACTATATGATGTAGGCAGTGCAATTGTATCGCCTAATAAAGGTGCTATGGATGTAAGGTAGAAGCCTATCACAAGTATCTAACCGAATTACAGGGTTCAGTGATACTGTAACAGATGGACTATGGACATTAGCTAAATTTGCACTAACGGACACGGATGCAAAATTAGAAGATGTCATTATGGCTATCATGTTTGATAGACGATTGAAAGATAAAAAATCTAAGAAGAAAGACAAACATTAATAAATAAGGACTACTCAATTATGGGTAGTCCTGTTTAATTAGAAAAGGGGAACAAATATGATATCAGAGGTCAATAAACCTAGTGTAGTTTATCAATGTGATGGAGCGAACAAGAAATGGATATGGCCGTATGACTTTTACATGATTGAAGATATAGCCTTAATCATGGTGGATGCAGACGGCACAGAAAGCGTACAAACAGGCAATATCGATTATGATAAAGAAAACAAAACTTTAACATATCCTGCTGATGGTGATCCATTAGACAATACGCACAAGATTATTCTTGAACGTAGAACACCAATTAAACAAGATACAGATTTACCAGATGAATACCCATTCCAAAACATCGAACACATGACAGATAGGGTTACATTGATTTTGCAAGAGATGCAAGAGAAGATGAACAGAGCCTTATTAATCCATGTTGGTAGCGATGAGGATGCAACAACAGTTGCACGTAAGATTGTAGATACATCGACAAAGGCAGCGAATGATGCTATTGATGCATACGAAAAAATCAAAGCAGAAAGTGAAACTATCAATGCTAATGCAGAATCAATAAAAACGCTAGGCGGTGAAATCACAGAATTAAGCCGTACAGTTGATGATAAATTAGCAACAAGCAATACCGCACTTGATACATCTAGTGCTAATGTAACCAAAGCGGAAAAAGCTAGTGGCAGATGCAAAAGCCTACGCAGGACAAACTACAGTTGATAAACGTGATATTAATGAGTTGGTTAGTCAAGCACGCACGTTAAAAACAGACATTGATAATAAACAAACATCAATCGCAAGTAACGCTATCAAGGCAACTGATGCGGCAAAACGTGCAGAAGTCGCAGCCAATAAAGCGGAACAAATCGCCTTGCCTAATGGCGGTGGTTTGATTACAAAAACCGAAGCAGATACAAAGTTTATTCCTAAAGATAGCCTATATGGCATCGTATCTGTTAAAGACTTTGGGGCAGTTGGTGATGGTGTAGCTGATGATACGGCAGCATTCAAACGTGCTAACGATAATCTTAAAAATAAGATATTGTTAATTCCTAATGGCATCTACAAAGTGAATGAACATGTTTCGTTTGATACTGTTGATAGTGTTATGGATATGGGTACATACAATAATATCAAGCCGTTCTATCCTACTGAAACACCAATGTTAAAAGGTGCATCAAACATCGCCTTTGTTAAAAACATCCAATATGGTGATGAGGTTAACCAATGTCAAGGTTTTACCTACAACGATAAAAAGAATGTATTTGTACTAGCATGTATCAATGGTGATGGTACGAAACAAAACTTATACGAACTCAATCCAGATACATTTGAAATCGTAGGCACATATAAGTTTAGCGACACTGACAAAATGGGCCATTGTAACACTATGTGCTACAACAAATATACTAATAAGATTTACCTTGCCAACGGCTTAAAAAATGGTAACAACCTATCTGTATTTAATGCGGATACAATGACATTTGAAAAGACCATCACATTGAATGAGCGTGTATTTAATATTGGATATGATCCTATCACACGAACTTATGTGAGCATTGTACCTATTAGCGGTCAACAACGCTTACGCGAAGTCAACTTGTACAATGATGATTTCCAAAAAATGAAAACGTATCAAATTGACTACCAATACGATGATTTCAACAACAATGGCGCATTAATGCTTAACGGATGCATCATGAGTGCAACGCTCGGTAGTTTGGTAGAATGTACACCATTTGGCACAGTTAAACAGATTATCGAAATCAATAGAGCTACTGAAATCGAAGATATAGCATACTACAACGGTAAATTCTATTTTGCGGTGTTGACTGAAAAGCCTAGTAAACGGCATCAAGTAGATATTTATGTAGGTGATCCAAACAGAGATTATCAAAACTCAATCAATACGGCTAGACTAGCAAGCCTAGATTACTTAAAACTCACAGGCGGTAATGTAAGCGGTGCGATTGTACTCAACAATAATATATTGCTAGAGGGTAAAAAGACCGATGGACATGGTGTGCGTATTGGTAAAGTATCTACATCTGATGCGGTGGAATTGGGAGACCCTAGCGTTCCTGTATATTTGACCGGTACTACATTGAAACACTATGACGGCACAGATAGCAGCACAGTATTAACTACCAAACATTATGACAAGGCTATTTATAGCAAGTCGAAAGCCGATGAAGTGTTTGTTAAAAAAGGTGATGCAGGTTCATTTGGTTTTCCTTATTCTAAATTAGATACCGCAACAGATTGGAACACACTCACAACGCAAGGATGCTATGAAATTAATTTCGATGGCGGTGCTAATAATCCACCACGTTCGCATAAGCAAGGTATGTTGATTGTATTTAACTTTGGAGATGGCAAATTAATCGACCATACGCTACACACATTAAATGGTGAAACCTATCATCGCACTTTCATGGCTGATAAATGGGGTTCTTGGGGGAGAGTACAAACATCGTTGAATAGCCGATTGCAATTATGGAGTGCGAACGGAACAAACGAGGTATACATAGATGGCTAAGTTAGTAGTAAATATTAAAGGTCAATCCGAGGAATTTGGATTGACTGATGATGCACGAGATATTGGCGGTAATGATTATCTAACTATATCTAACGGAAACAAAAACAGTATGCACGATTAGGGAGTAATGCTACTAAGTTGATAGTTAGAAAAAACAATCAGAAATTCTATGTACAAAAAGATCCAATTTTATTTACTGATAAAAAAATTGATTACGAGTAAATATAATTTGGATTATGTTTACGATGTATTCTTTCCAAAAAGGAGTATATATCGTAAAAAGACAGAATAAGTATCAACAATTTATAATCAACAAAACAGGATGTTTATAGAGTGATCGTCAATATGTATAGAAGTAATGATACTGATTATTTTATTTACACAACAATCGTAAATAACGGAAATTATATACTAAACAAAAAATTTTTCTTTCACCCGAAAAAGGATTGTTGATAGTACGTAATGATTAGTGCGGTGATACAGGGAGATTAGTATGATAGAAATCTTTATTCCAATATTTAACGAGGTGTTTAACGTGAGTGAAGCGGTACGCATATCATTGGCTATATTCACAACAGTTATTCTTGTGTTTATAGATACAATATTACGAGTGTTGGTTGAAGCTAGAAATTACAATTTGGCTACAAAAAGAGAAGTAACAATCAAAAATACTATACTGGCTATCCTATGGAGAGGTTGGGCGGTAGTAGAAATTGACGGAAAACCTAAACGATTTTTAGTGAGTGGCAAGCTACGAGCGGATATGACTAAGAAATTAGTCAAATCCTATCCGTGGCTTTTTTTGTTGGCCTTTATTCTATTAACATTGCCTGATGTAGTAGTACCTGTATTGGGCCGTGTAGATGTATTCCTATGCACATTGTTGTATTTAATACCTATATTTATCGAATTAGCATCGTGCGTAGAAAACATGATAGAACTCGAATTAGTAGAAACGAGGTGGTTTAAACGTGCGATAGGGTTATTTAAACAAGTGATTGATTTCGTTAAATCGGTAAAGGAAGCGATTAAATGAAGATTAACTATGAGGATATGATTACGCTGATTGCTTTAGCTAGTGCGTTAATCATGACTATCTATCTTGAACAAAAAGATTTGGCAAGCGTGATAGTCGGTGTATTGGGTGGTTATATCGGTGCAACAGGCGGTGTTAAGCGTTCCCAATATATGAATAATGGGGGTAGTGTTGATGAAAAAAAGGAGTTAGAAAAATGAACGAATTAGGGAGTTTGAGTGCAGTATATGAGAGTAATGGAGACACTGCTTGTGTATCGAGTGGGGTTAATGATGCAGGCGGTATTTCTTATGGTACATATCAATTAGCTAGTAATTGCGGTAGCGTTGATGAATTTCTAGGTTGGGGATTACGGCAAGGCGGATTTTATACCGACTACGCAAGAGCATTGGTTGATAGTGGGGAAATCAATAGTGATGAGTTTATCGACCAATGGAAAGAACTCGGAACGATTGATAGACAGGGATTTGCTAAAATGCAACATGACTATATCAAGGCTAAATATTACGATGTAGCATGTAAGTTATTACAAGATAATCTGTTCCACGTAGATAAACACTCCGACACATTGAAAGATGTGATATGGAGTAGAACTGTACAATATGGTGTAGGCAATATTGTTGATATGTTCCACGATGCATTACAACTTATGGAAAAGGCCTTGAATTTAGAATTGCCTAATTTGTCATACGTTGATGATAAACGCTTTGACTATGACATCATCGCTTGTATCTATGATGTATGTATGAGTGCAGAATGGAACAATAGTGCATTACGTGATAACTTAAACGAACGTTTCGCCGATGAAAAGTTTAGAGCGTTGGAAATGCTACAAAATGATTTAAATGAGGTGTAAGCCATGTTAATTAGTAAGTTGGTACAAACTATCAAGGAACACTACAAAATAGCCGTAGCGATTGCCCTATGCGTTTTTATCGCTATTGTAGGTGTAGTAATATATCATCACAAACAAAAAGAATTAGAAAAGCCTGTTGTAATTACACAAGAGCAGGCTGAATCACCTACAGAATTGTCAAAAGCAATTCATGTTACTGAACAGGAAGCACAGGAAGTAATTTCCAAAAAGGAAAGAACTCAACCGATAGCGACATATTACACGCAAGCACCAACAGTTGAAGTTGCAGCAGAACAGGTAAAACAGGATATTGCACATAGCAACCCTAATGTACCTAAAGCTGTTACTGAAAAATCTGATAGAACCGCAGTAGTTGCTAACACCAATGAACAAAAAGTCGATGTTTACAAAATCAATCTAAACAAAGTGCATAAGATAAAAGCTGGTGTTACTTTGATAGATAATAAAAGCCTATGAAACCATAGGCTATCAAGCAGGTAAATTTGAAGTGTTAACACATTTCAATGGACAACATTTAGAGGGCGCTAGCGCACTTTACACAGTAAAGGAATGGTGATCTAAATATCTCCGAGTTGCACGGATTGCAACAATCAACTGTTAGTTTACAGTTGGAAACTATTACTTTATAACTGAAAGGAATAACACAATGGCACAAGTATTTACATTCAATGGAAAAACACATCAATTCGCAGAAGATATTCAACCGAACAAAGAGGGGTTATATATGGCAACTCTTAAAGATGGTGATAACGTAACATGTGAAATGTGGTTTGTGAATGGCGAACTACACCGATTAATTGAATTAGACTAAACGTATTAGAGGGTAGCATAATTGCTACCCTCTTTTTGTTTGTGAATATTTTAAATTACCACTTGCACATACATCGAATTAGATGTATAATAAAATCAAGATAAGGAGTGGTGATATGAAATTCGATGATGTAATGTCAGCTGCAGAAGCGGCTGAACGATGGGGAGTTAGTCCTGTAACTATTAAACAAGCATGTGCAGGGCAACGAAACACACCACCTAGATTTACAAAAGATGAGTGTAGAAAGTCAAAAGGTACTTGGTTGGTTACAAGATATGGCATGGAAAGGCTATACGGAAAGGAACACAAAATGTTAAAAGTAATTGATTTAAACAGCTACAAACCAAGAGTAATGTGCGTTGTTGATAGTTACAAAGATGCATGGGGTGAGATTTACGAAAACGAAAGTGAAACAATCTCCGTGCATTTGCAAAAATACAAAAGAACAATGGGATGAATGGGAAGATGTAGAAGAAATATATCCTAATTTTAAATGGCCTGAAAATGTGGATTGTGTTTGGACGGCTGACTGGTTAGCCGCACCAATTATTGATCCAGTAGAATATAATGAAGATAGTGTTAGAAGATTAATTGATGACTTGATGCTACATTATGAAATCGAAGAAGTCGAAGAAGATGTAAGCGATGATGAAGAAGAATAACATAATAGAGGGTAGCGTAATTACTACCTCTTTTTATTTCGTCAAATATTCGTCAAATTCTAATTGTAAAATGTGGTAAAATATGAGAAGTAATATTTACCGCAAGTAAGATTAATTGCAAGTATAATAATAATTGTGAAATAATTGATAATCCATAGTGAATTGGAGTATAATATATTGATATGTTATGACCATGGAGGAGAAAAACATGAAACGGGTTCTAGTATCCGTAAAAAGTGTACAACGAGACATAGATGGGCAGGATACTGTGGTGGAATTAATTTCTCCAGGTACTTCGCATGAAAAGAACGGAGTCCAATATATTCGCTATGAAGAATCGAGCGTAACAGGTCTTGAAGGGGTTAAGACGACCATCAAGATTTACGAAGATTCCATTGTTCTTTTGCGTACTGGTGCTGTCAATATGCGGCATCAATACATTCGCGGTGAGGAACGCCAGTCCACATATGAAACGCCATTAGGCGATCTTCACATGGCCGTAAAAACACATGAATTAACAGTAGACTTTCACAATGGAACGGGTCGTGTTCATTTAGGATATGATATTTCCATAGAAGGTGAATGGCAATTTTATAATCAGTTAGATATAGACGTGCGGGAGGATACAGAGCATGGACATGAAGGAAATCCTGAAATCGGGGATTGAACAGGCATTACAAGAAACGATTAAGAGTGGTGGTTTGCCAGCTGGGGAATATCCAGAAATCGTTCTAGAAGTGCCACCTCAAAAGGAATTCGGCGATTTTTCTACGAACATTGCCATGCAATCCGCACGTGTGGCTCGTCAAAACCCTCGTGCTATTGCAGAGGCATTAATCAGTCATATGGATTTTGATTGGCTTGAACGTGCTGAAGTAGCTGGTGCTGGTTTTATCAACTTCTTCTTAAAATCCGATATGGTGTATGATACGTTGAAAGCTATCTTGAATGCTGGTGATCAATATGGTGTGCAACCATTGCGTGCTCGCGATACAATTCAAGTAGAATACGTAAGTGCGAACCCAACAGGTCCTTTGCACGTAGGTCATGGTCGTGGTGCTGCTTATGGTAGTGCACTTGTAAACTTGTTGCGTGCAGCAGGTTACAATGTACAATCTGAGTACTATATTAATGATGCGGGTAACCAAATCGACAATATGGCGATTTCCATCGAGTACCGTTTCCAAGAGTTACAAGGTGCCACATTAGTATTCCCACTAAACGCAATGAAGATGGTTCTATTCCAGAATTCGATGTTCCAGAAGGGGCTCTTGTGTTCCCTGAAAACGGTTACCGTGGTCCTGATATTATCGAAACAGCGAAAGCAATTGCAGAACGCGAAGGCTTTGATACATTAAATGATATGAACGAAGCTGATCGTATAGCTTTGTTCAAAGAAGAGGGCTTGAAAGAAAAATTAGCTCGTTTAGAAGAAACATTACGCAATTTCCGCGTTACCTTTGACAATTGGTTCTCTGAACGTACCGTTCATGAAACAGAAGAAATTCACCATTCCGTAGAGGCTTTGAAAGCCCTTGGCAAAGTGTATGAAAAGAATGGCGCTTTGTGGTTGAAATCTACTGATTATGGCGATGATAAAGATCGCGTTGTCATCCGTGACAATGGTGTGCCTACGTATTTAGCGGCAGATATTGCATATCATCGTAATAAATATGACCGTGGTTTTAAAGAAATGATTGATATCTGGGGCGCTGACCATCATGGTTATGTATGCCGTGTAAAAGCGGCTATGGCAGCCTTTGGTTATGATCCAGATAAATTAACTGTATTGTTGCTTCAAATGGTAGCGTTATTCCGTGATGGCAAGCTCGTTAAATTGTCTAAACGTAGTGGCGATAGCGTTACATTAGATGAATTGATTGAAGAGGTTGGTGTAGATGCATCTCGTTACTTCTTCTTGATGCGTTCTCTAGACAGTCAACTTGATTTTTGATATCAACTTGGCAAAATCTCGTAGCAATGATAACCCTGTATATTATATCCAATATGCTCATGCGCGTATTCACAGCATTTATAACCAAGTGCGTGAAGCGGGCATTGCATTTGGTGATTATAGTGAAACTGATTTCACAACACTTACAAGTGAAATGGAATTAGAATTAATTAAGAAATTAGCTGAATATCCAGAAGAGGTTGTTCAATCTGCCGAACATCGTGCACCTCATCGTATTGCTCGTTACTTATACGATTTGGCAAGTATGTTCCACTCCTTCTATCGTCAAGGTCGTATCATTGGCGTAGATCCATCATTGCAACAAGCTCGTCTTGGGTTAATCACAGCGATTGCCCTTGTACTTCGTCAAGGCTTGGGTATTTTAGGTATTTCCGCTCCGGAAAAAATGTAGTAGGTGGGAGGCATCATGGCAACTAAGTATATTTTCGTAACAGGCGGCGTAGTTTCTTCCTTGGGAAAAGGGATTACAGCTGCATCTTTGGGCCGATTATTGAAAAACCGTGGTTTTAATGTAACGATTCAAAAATTTGACCCATATATCAATATCGATCCTGGTACAATGAGTCCTTACCAACATGGCGAAGTATTTGTAACCGATGATGGTGCTGAAACAGACTTGGACTTGGGCCACTATGAACGCTTTATCGATATTAATCTTAGCAAGCGCTCCAATATTACGGCTGGTAAGGTATATTGGTCTGTTATCAATAAAGAACGTAAGGGTGATTACTTGGGCAGTACTGTACAAGTTATTCCTCACGTTACAAATGAAATTAAACAAAATGTATACCGTGTAGGTAAAGAAGATAATGCCGATGTAGTTATCACTGAAATCGGTGGTACTGTCGGCGATATTGAAAGCTTGCCATTTATGGAAGCAATTCGCCAAGTCAAAAAAGATGTAGGTCGTAACGATGTATTGTATATTCATGTTACATTGGTACCGTACATTAATGCAGCAGGTGAATTAAAAACAAAACCTACTCAACACAGCGTGAAAGAATTGCGTGGTATTGGTATTCAACCAGATATTTTGGTATGCCGTAGTGAAAAACATATTTCCGACGAAATGAAGGAAAAATTGGCATTGTTCTGTGACGTAGAACCAGCGGCCGTAATTGAAAACCAAACTTGTGACTCCATCTATGAAGTACCATTGATGATGCAAGATCAAGGCCTTGATGATATTGTTATCAAGAAATTGGGCCTTGAAGAACGCCCTTGCGATATGACTGAATGGAAAGAAATGGTTCATAAAATCTTGAATCCTAGCAAAGACATTACAGTAGCTATCGTAGGTAAATATGTAGCGTTGCACGATGCGTACCTTTCCGTAGCAGAAGCATTGAGCCATGCTGGTATCGAAACTGATACTAAGGTAAACATTCGTTGGATTGATTCCGAAGAACTTGATGATATTTCCGTAGATCCTAAAGAAGTATTCGAAGGCATTGATGGTATCGTTGTTCCTGGTGGCTTTGGTTCCCGTGGTGTAGAAGGTAAAATCCGTACAATCAATTATGCTCGTGAGAACAAGGTTCCATTCCTCGGCTTATGTCTTGGCATGCAATCTGCTGTAATGGAATTTGCTCGTAACGTATGTGGCATGGAAGGTGCTACATCTAGCGAATTTGATGAAGATGCAAAATACAAAGTTATCGACTTGATGAGTGATCAAGTGGATGTAGATAAAAAAGGTGGTACAATGCGCCTTGGTATCTATCCATGTAAATTAGAAGCGGGTACAAAAGCACGTGAAGTATATGGTGAAGACCTTGTATACGAACGTCATCGTCATCGTTATGAATTCAACAATGAATACCGTCAACAATTGAGTGATGCAGGCCTTGTTATTTCTGGTACATCTCCAGATGGTCGTCTTGTTGAAAGTATCGAAGTTAAGGACCATCCATTCTTCGTTGCTACACAAGCACATCCAGAATTAAAATCTCGTCCAAATAATGCTCATCCATTATTTCGTGGTTTCGTAGATGCGATTTTGGAATTTAAAAAATAGAGAATAGAAATGGGATCCATTTTATCTATTATAGGTATCTTTATATTAGCTGCTCTCAAACTAGAGCAGTTTGTATATGGTAAATCTGGTAAAGAACAGTCTACAACAGGACATATGGCGCGGCGTGGGCTCGCTAATATAGCAGGCTTAATCGCCTTTTGATCATTCTACGGTGAGTAGTAAGTCGGTTGTAGTACGTAAAAGAAGAAAGATGCTCAGAAATGAGCATCTTTCTTCTTTTATTTATATCGAAAAAAAGTTGGAAAAATATATCGATAAATTTAAAAATAACACTTGCTATTTTTAAATGATTAGTGTTATTATATAGACAAAGATAGATATAGATTTGATGTAGGTACATCAAAAGAACATATAGTAATCGTTATTTAGAAATATAAAGGAGGACACAATGTCTATTATTGGTAAGAAACTCCCTGAATTTACACTTGATGCTTTCAAGAAACCTGAATTGGTAAAAGTAAGCACTGCAGACGTATTAGGTAAATGGTCTGTATTCGTATTCTATCCAGCAGATTTCACATTTGTATGCCCTACTGAATTAGAAGACGTACAAGAATCTTATGCAGAATTAAAAGAATTGGGTTGCGAAGTTTACTCCGTATCCACTGATTCTGAATATGTTCATAAAGCATGGTCTGATGCTTCTCCAAGCATTAATAAAATCGAATACTACATGTTGGCTGATAAGAAACATGAATTAGCTGATTTCTTCGATGTATTCGATCCTGAATCTGCTATGGCATACCGCGGTACATTCGTAGTTGACCCAGAAGGCATTATCCGCACAGCGGAAATTCACGATATGGGTATCGGCCGTTCCGCAGAAGAACTTGTTCGTAAAGTACAAGCGGCTCAATTTCGTAGCTAAACATGGCGACCAAGTGTGCCCTGCACGTTGGAAACCAGGTAAAGATACATTAACACCAGGTCTTGACCTAGTAGGTAAAATCTAAGACTACTAGATAGACCAACAACCTCCTCAAATGACAATACTTTGGGCACGGATCGTATCTCCAACGATACCGGTAAGCCCCATTACATGGTGAAACACTCTCCAATTCACCAATGTAAACCTCATATAACAAACTACAAACTATACGCAAAAAGACCAGCCTTTGGGCTGGTCTTTTTGTCGTGTCGCAGTATATCCATTTAGTATAGGTAAATACTGTTATTTGTAAAACCTTTTAACAAAGTAGGAAATAAACTCTTGCATTTTTACAGTTAGTATTCTATAATGAAATTAATTCCTAGCAATGTACAAGGTTTTATACATTCGCATAGGAGGTATATAAATGTTTGTTCAAGGGGCGCTAGCTTTTAAAAAGAAAGGCAATATACATGAGAATTTCTACAAAAGGAAGATATGCATTGATGGTTCTCATCGATCTAGCTGAGCAAGGTCAGGAAAAACCAGTGTCATTACGTTCTGTTGCAGAACGACAAGGCATATCTGAGAAATATTTAGAAGGTATTGTGGCTCGATTAGGGAGCGGCCAGTTTAGTTGATAGTATTCGCGGTAAATACGGTGGCTATCGTCTATCTAAAAAACCTAGTGAATATACAATCATTGAAATTTTGATGGCTACAGAGGAATCAATGGCTATTATTTCATCTCTAGATGAAGGTGTATCTACGGATGATGTCATTAATGAACGCACCGTTGGATTCTGGGCGGGGCTACAAAATTACATTCACGATTATCTAGAAAGTGTGACCTTACAAGACGTTATCGATGGTACATACGCAAAACTAGATACAAAATATGATAATTGGGATGGCTCTATTTAAGAGGCACATAATTATATATTACATACCATTTATAGTATCCATAATATCCGAATATAAGGAGTGTTGATTATGTCTAAAATCGCAAAATCTTTTGTTGAATTAATTGGTAAAACACCATTGTTGGCAGCTACTCGTTTTGGTGAAAGCGTAGGTGCTGATGCTAATATTTTAGCTAAACTTGAATACTTTAACCCAGGTGGTTCCGTAAAGGATCGTATCGCTGCTGCTATCATTCAAGCTGCTGTTGCATCTGGTGAATTACAACCAGGCGGTACTATTGTAGAAGCTACATCTGGTAATACAGGTATTGGTTTATCCGCTGTAGGTGCTGCGCTTGGTTATAAGGTTGTTATCGTAATGCCTGAAACAATGTCCATCGAACGCCGCAAATTGATGCTTGGCTATGGTGCACAACTCGTGTTAACTGATGGTTCACTTGGCATGAAAGGTGCTATTGCAAAAGCAAAAGAAATCGTTACAGCTACTGCTGGTGCTGTAGAAGCGGGTCAATTCGTAAACCAAGCTAATCCTGCAATTCACTATAAAACTACAGGTCCTGAAATCTGGGGTGACACAGATGGTGCTGTAGATATCTTCGTAGCTGGTGTTGGTACAGGTGGTACATTAACTGGTACAGGTCGTTTCTTGAAAGAACAAAATCCTGATGTTAAGGTTGTAGCTGTAGAACCTAAAGATTCTGCTGTATTATCTAACGGTAAACCAGGTCCTCATAAAATCCAAGGCTTAGGTGCAGGTTTTATTCCTGAAACATTGGATACTAAAATCTATGATGAAGTTATCCAAGTTGCTAACGAAGATGCTTTCAAAACAGCACAAGACTTTGGTCATACACAAGGTATCTTGGTAGGTATTTCCTCCGGTGCTGCATTGTGGGCCGCTACAGAATTGGCAAAGCGTCCTGAAAACAAAGGCAAAAATATCGTAGTTATCCTTCCTGATACAGGTGAACGTTACTTGTCTACTGCTTTATTCCCAGAAGATTAATAATATCTCAATATAATACTAGTAATAAAGGCGTCCTACTTGTTTAGGACGCCTTTGTTGTCGATATAAGATAAAATAACAAACAAGGCTGTAATAGCATCATGGATGGATGCTATTACAGCCTTGTTATATTATGGAATAAGTTTATAATCGAGATAGATTATCTACCGTTTTTTACAATAGAATCCATCCAGTTGAATAAATCTTGCAAATCGTAATCGCCAGCGTGATCCACACCAAATGGTGTAGCCATGTCTACACTATATCCAAGATTTTGTGCACGAGTGCCCACGATTAATGGGATAGCAACAGACGTATTGCTGTCTGCTGTACCGTAGCGAATACGATAGTATTTAGCATTTGTTGCACTAGGAGAACCAAGATAGTTCATAGGGTTCATCATAGTAACGATTTTAGCATTTTCTACATATACATCATTATTAGGCGTTGTATCATGTAGTGCTGCTGTAATCGTGAAGTGATTAGTGTCGCTAGTACTTGTACCGAATAAACTATTTTCACCAGAATCGTTAGATCTAGAGTCAAATGCACCTGGTGCTTTAGAGCGACTAGTAAGCTATTATAAGCGTCCCAATCAATATCTTTCACCATACCTGTATTCTTATCTAATACAAGGAAGGAATAGCGAGATAAATCAGTACCATTAGATTTAGCTTTATTAGCTGCATCGATAATGAAAGATTTTACATATTGCTTGAATGTGCCATTACCTTTCTTATCGAGTTTTAAAATGACGCCCGTTCTATCGCGTAATTGTAAGTTATTTACATAGTCAGGGAAATGGCTCTTAAGTAAATCTGAGTATGCTACATCATCATTTGTTAAGTTCACACGTTGTACACTACGTTGCATTGGTGCTGGTGCACCACCTACATTCGCTTGAGGCAATTCACCTTGTCCCATAGTTACTTTATTAAATGATGTGATGCCGTTATAGCTCCATTCGTAAGCCATATCTGCAGCATCGAGATTTGTAATCGGTGCGTAAGCAGAGGATGCATACACATCGGTAGATGCTGTAGCAGCGCCGAGAGCCTGTAGATATGGTTGGTAATCAGCTGTATTACCCGTTGCACCTTGTAATAAGGAAACGGCACCGCCTGCGCTAGTACCATTTGTAATAATACGTTTTGCATTACCTGGCATAGTCGCATCATTAGCGTGTAAATAAGCTGTAGCCGCTTGTAAGTCTACAATGACTGCTGGTGCTTTGCCGATGAAGTTACCATCGGATGCTTTATTTGTACGGCCTCGTGTAGCAGGGGATGCAACAACATAACCTCTAGATAATGCATAGAGAGCACTATTTGGTTTATTATTTTCTACCTTTGGTGCCATAGGTTGGCTTGGCATATAGCCACCAACATTATTTGGCATAAAGATTGGTGCTGTTTGTGTATTATAACCATTTACAGTGCCATTATTGAAATACTCTTCCGGTATGTAAATGTTCATGTACTGCTGATCAATATCGATAGGATTTGATACATATGGGATATATTCAAATGCGCGATATTTAATCTCTTTATTATCCACCGTACCCGTCATTGACTCGTAATTATTGATGTCAAAGGTGAGGGTAATCTTTGCAGATGTATCAGCTTGTAATGGTGGATCAATTGGTTGTGAAAGTATATTCTTTTCACCAGCTGCAGTAGAACCTTTTATAGATGCTTGGTTGCGTTCATTAACATAAGATTCAGGCAACTTAGGCTCTTGAGCTTGTTTTGCTTCCGCTTCTGCGCGAGCTTTTGCTTCGGCCTGAGCCTTAGCCTCCGCCTCAGCTTTAGCCTTTGCTTCTTGTTCTGCTGCAATACGCTCTTGTTCCGCTTTAATAGCCGCTTGGCGCTGAGCTTCAGCTTGGGCTTTTGCAGCAGCTTCTGCAGCTGCTTTTGCCTCAGCTGCTTCTAAACGGGCTTTTTCTGCATCCGCCTCAGCCTGCTCTGCAGCGATACGTTCTTGTTCGGCTTTAATAGCGGCTTGCCGTTGAGCCTCGGCCTGTTGAGCCGCGATGCGTTCTTGTTCTGCCTTAATAGCGGCTTGCCGTTGAGCTTCAGCTTGCTGAGCCGCGATGCGTTCTTGTTCTGCTTTAATAGCGGCTTGGCGTTGAGCTTCGGCTTGCTGAGCAGCGATGCGTTCTTGTTCGGCTTTAATAGCGGCTTGACGTTGGGCTTCAGCTTGTTGAGCAGCGATGCGTTCCTGTTCCGCTCTAATAGCTGCTTGGCGTTGAGCTTCGGCTTGCTGAGCTGCGATGCGTTCTTGCTCCGCTCTAATAGCGGCTTGGCGTTGAGCCTCGGCCTGTTGAGCCGCGATGCGTTCTTGCTCCGCTCTAATAGCCGCTTGGCGTTGAATCTCGGCTTGTTGAGCAGCAATACGATCCTGTTCTGCTTTAATAGCAGCTTGACGTTGAGCCTCTTGTTGTTGAGCTAATAATGCCGCTTGACGCTGTGCTTCTGCTGCTCGTTCTGCAGCCATTTGGCGTACAGCTTGTGCTTGTTCACTGCTTTGCTGTTGCATTGCTTCTTGTTGTGCCGCTTGTTCTTCAGCTAATTTAGCTAGACGTTCACGTTCAGCACGTTGTAGATCACGAATGGTTAATGTCCGTTTTGCTACAACTGCTTTAGTCGTTGTCGTGTTGGCTACTGCCATTGGTGTAGTAGATTGTTCTTGTACAACAATAGGGGTGCGTTGCACTTGTGTCGTTTGTATTTGTTGCTTGCCATCAACTTCTTTTTGGATAGTAACAGGTTCGGTTTTGCACTGTACATTAATTAAGCTATGCATCGCCAATGTTGGCTCCATAACTGTATTATTTTGCTTATTAACAACATATTGTGGTTGTGGAATAGCTCTGTATTGCTCAGTTAGAGCCTTCGCAGTATCTGGAACCGGTACCGGACGCATACGAGGAATCAATGGTGTCACCTTAGGAGCTGATTGCATTGTAGCACCTTGCTGTATAACTGGTTGTGTTTGTACAGCAGGTGCTGCTGCTGGTTGAGGAGTAATCACTATTGCTTGTGTAGTTGGTACCGTAGGCTGATTGTTCATTGGTCGTACAACTGGAGTACTTACATTGCTAGTAGCTTCAGTTGTTGATTCAGTGGTAGTCTTTGAACCTACTAAATCATTCATGTTGAGCGCAGGAGCCGCGTGAGCAACGCCACCCAATGCTGCTGCTGCAAAAAATGCGGCAGTAACCTTACGTTTCTTAGATGATTTCATGAATTATTCTCCGAACTAAATTTCAAATAATAATTTATAATTTTTAAAAATTATTTATATTTATATAGTTTATCATAAATATGGTTAATTGTACAATTTTCATCAATATAGAGTATGTCTATAGAAATTATAGTTATCATAATCCATAAATTTAGAACTAAATATAAATTTGTATATGATATAGACTTCAGTAGATCCATATATCAATCAGTTTTGGCGGTATTTATCATTCGATTATAATGATATGAAATATTTTTAAGTTATACATATTTTATGAAGAAAATCTTATTTTATGAATATATGATGGTTATATAACTACTCATACCGAATTATAAAAATTGCTGTTATTGGATAGAATGTATGACTATACCTAGCATTGTTGCTATAAAAATTTATGAGATAATTGTGAAGATGTGATATAAATCACTTTCAACTATATCGAAAATTTTTATATACTTTGTTCATCGAAAAAAATTAGTTTTTCAATATAGATTGAGTTAGTAAATAGATGATTAGAGACCATGAGAGGAATAAATCATCTAAATGTTGAGGAATAAATGAATAAAGTATTTAAAGTAATTTGGAATAAGTCTAAGAATGGTTATGTAGTTGTTTCTGAATTCGCAAAAAAATAATAGTGGTAAGAAGAAAATTGTAGCAGCCGGTATTTTCGCTGCATTAGCAATGACAAATGCTAGTGTATCTATGGCCGCAAATGAGGTGCCAACTAGCCTTAATCCTACATCTGTAGGGTATGGGTCTAACGCGTCTATTAATGGTGCTTGGGCCGTTGGTTTAGGCAAGGATGTAAAGGTAAATACAAATAGTAGTGTGGGCATTGGTTATAATGCAAATGCAGCTACTGAGGAAAGCGTTGCTATAGGTAAAGATTCCTTAGCTCAAGGGAATACTACGATTGCTATTGGTACGAATGCAAAGGTTAAAAATAGTAAACAAGGTATTGCCATTGGGGCAGGCAGAAAAGATACGGAAGGTGCTATTGTCGAAGGTGATCAAAGTATAGCCATTGGTGGTAATACAAAAGCCATTGGGGATGCGTCTGTAGTTATCGGTGGTGATGATACAGATAAAGCAAATGCCCAATCCGTTGTATATACAGATATCAATAGCGGTAGAGTTGCTACTTCAAATCTACAAGGTGCAGTTAAGCAATTAACAGGCTTTGACTTAGCCAATCCTCGTTGGCCTACGGCAACATCCGGTCATGCGGGCATTACACTAGGCATGAAAGGTCAATCCGGTAATGCGAGCATTGCTATTGGCACAGGCGCTAATGCGAAAGATCGTATTGATGGTTCATTAACGGGTGTCAATACGGGAAATGCTAATACAGATGTAACAAATGCCGTTGCAATTGGTACAGGTGCTAGGGCTAATCGTGATAACTCCGTTGCTTAGGTGGTGGCTCTACCACAGATAATGCGGGTACTAAACAAACTAGCTACACATTACCAAATGGTATTACTGCCTCTTGGGCTGGCGGTGATAAAACACTTCCTGGCGACGTAGTATCCTTTGGTTCTGCTGGCTATGAACGTCAATTAAAAAATGTGGCACCAGGTGAGGTAAGTGCTACCTCGACTGATGCCATCAATGGTTCTCAACTTAGTGCTATTGTTGATCAAATTGCATATAAATATGTGTCTGTTAAATCTAATGATGCTGGTAATATTGATAACACAGGTGCTAAGGCGAATAATTCTATTGCGATTGGTCCTAATGCATCTACCGTTGCGAGTGCTGAGAAATCCGTAGTTATTGGTGATGGTAGTCGGGCATTAACTGCTAATGGTGTTGCTATAGGTTCTAATTCCGTAGCCGATATTGTAGCTGGTGTGAAAGGTTACGATCCGGCAGATGGTCGTACAGATAATATTGGTGTTATGCATGGGGCAACACAAACATCTAAGATGGCTGCTGTTTCTGTAGGTGCTGCCAACCAAACTCGTCAAATCGTATACGTAGCGGCAGGTACGGCTGATACAGATGCGGTGAACGTAGCGCAGTTGAAGAGTGTAAATCTTGCTTTCACAGGCGATTCTGGCAGTAGTGATGTTAACTTAGCTGAAGTAAACTCGCAGTTAATGGCGATAATACATATATTGCAACTTCTGCTAATGGCAAAAAGATTACCATTGCAGGTAAGAAACAAGATATTACCGTAGCAAATGGTACAGCTACGGCAACTGCAGGTATGGCTGACGCAGCTAATGTGGCCGATGCGATTAATACGGCTATTGATCAAAACAAATACAGTTGGAATCTTTCTGCCAATGGTGAAAGCACACCTGCCACTATTGAAAAAGGTAGTACTGTAGATTTCTCTGGTGATGACAATATTACTGTTGCTAGAAATAATAACAATATCTCTGTAGTATTGAAAAAAGATTTGTCCTCTTTGAATAGTGCATCCTTTACTAATACAGCAGGCAATTCTACTGTAACAATTGATGGCAACACAGGTATCAATGCAGGTAATTTGAAGGTTACTAATGTGGCTGATGGTGTTGCAGATAAAGATGCTGTTAACGTATCTCAGTTGAAACAATTAGCTGATAAGGTAGATACTAATAAGGATAATATTGCTACCAATACAGCTAATATTGCAAAAAATACAGAAGCAATTGGTCGCAAGATTTCCTTAGGTGGCAATACAGGTTCTACAGCAGAGAAATCCTTGAGTGCAGGCGATGTTACGTTCAATATTAAAGGTGAAAATGGGCTTACCACAGTAGCTAGCGGTAATGATGTAACCATTAGATTGGATGATTCTATTACCAATAGAATTAACAATGTAGCTAATACGGACTTAAGCAATCTAACTGACGCTGGTAAACAACAAGTAAAAGGTTTATCTGCATGGAATATAACTTCCCCTGGCGGTACTGTTGAAAGTGTACAAGGTGGTGACACTGTAAGATTCCAAGCGGGAGATAATCTTGTTCTTGATCAAGATAAGACGACTTTCACCTATTCCTTAAGTAAGGATGTGAAAGGCCTTAATAGTATCACTGTAGGCAGTGCTAATGGCCCTTTTACAAAGATTACTGATGCTGGTACAATGGTGCGAGATGCCGCTGGTAATACGACGCTTATTAGCGGCACTGGTATGACATTCATTCCTGCTGATCGCTCCGCTGATCCTGTTTCATTAACTGCTACAGGTTTAGACAATGGGGGTCATCAAATTCACGGTGTTGCGCCTGGCACAGCTGATTCTGATGCAGTAAACGTGGCTCAGTTGAAAGCAAGTCAACAGGATGTGCGCGATTCTATTAGTCGTATTGGCACGGAAACACAACGTGTTGGGGCTCATGCAGCAGCTATGGCCGCCTTGAAGCCAATTCAATATGACCCATTGGAACCAACGCAAATTATGGCTGGTATCGGTAATTATCGAGGTGAAACAGCGGGCGCACTAGGTATTGCCCATTACAAAACTGAAGATACAATGTTCAATGTAGGTGTAACACTTGGCTCTAATCATAATATGATCAACGCTGGTGTCACTCATAAATTTGGTGGTAGTCGTGAACGAAAGGATGCCATTCCTGAACGCTACAAAGCGGGCCCTATTAGTTCTATCTATGTAATGCAAGATGAAGTTACTCAATTGCGTTCTGAAAATGAACAACAAAAATCTAAACTTGATGCGCAACAACTTAAGATAGATCAACAACAATCTGAAATTAATGACTTAAAAGCGATGGTAAGCCAATTGCTTACTAAATTATCTTAATTGATAGAACTATGTTAATAGAGCCATTTTATATAGTAGAGTGTAACTGAATTAGAGAGACTGTTCGGTTTATAGTTAATGAATAACTAAAAAACTCCCTATGTCACTAACTGACATAGGGAGTTTTACTATATGGGTTATTTTTTGAGTTTTGGTTTTACGATTGCTAAGATAATGCAAGCTACAACGGAACCGATTGCAATGGATGCAAGGTAAAGAAGTGGATTACCGATTGTTGGCACTACGAAGATACCACCGTGAGGTGCACGTAATGTACATTCAAAGAACATGGATAATGCACCAGCTGTACCAGCACCGATGATGCAAGAAGGCAATACGCGGATAGGATCAGCTGCGGCAAATGGGATGGCACCTTCTGTGATGAAGGAAAGGCCCATGATGTAATTTGTAATACCAGATTTACGTTCTGCTTCTGTGAAGCGGCTAGGGAAGAATGTTGTACAAAGGGCAATCGCTAATGGAGGAACCATACCACCAGCCATAACAGCGGCCATGATACCGTATTCACCAGTTGCTAAGGCACCTGTACCGATAACATAGGCTGCTTTGTTTACAGGACCACCCATATCAACAGACATCATAGCACCGAATACAAGGCCTAATAATACGCGACTAGTAGTACCCATTGTTTGCAGGAATTCATAAGCCATTCGTTCAAGGCGGATACTGGTGGATTGATGATAAATGTAATAGCAATACCGATGAACAATACGCCTAGTACAGGGTAGAAGAGTACTGGTTTTGTACCTTCTAATGCTTGAGGTAATCCAGATACGAGTTTCTTAACTAAAAGTACTAAGTAACCTGCTGCAAAGCCTGCAATCAAGGCGCCGAGGAAACCGGAGCCGCCTTGGTTTGCCAACAACCCACCAACGAAACCAGCTACAAGACCTGGACGGTCTGCAATACTCATAGCGATATAGCCAGCTAGAACTGGTAACATAAATCCGAAGGAAGCACCGCCGATTTTCATTAGGAATGCAGATAATGGTGTACCAGAACCAAAGTTTTTAGCATTAGCTGGATCAAATGTGTCAAAAAGGAATGCGAGAGCGATTAGGATACCGCCGCCGATAACGAATGGCAACATGTGAGATACGCCATTCATCAAATGCTTGTAGATTTGACGACCTAAACTATCCGCCGCATCAATGGAAGAGGCAGCACTGTCTTTGTCCGATTGGGACGCATGATATACCGGTGCTGTACCAGACATAGCTTCACGCAATAATTCCTCTGCTTTATTAATGCCGTTTGCCACCTTAGTTTGAATCATTGGCTTGCTATCAAAACGAGCCATTTCCACTTGGCGGTCAGAAGCGACGATGATGCATTTAGCATGCTCAATTTCTTCCGCTGTAAGTGCATCCTTAATGCCAGAGGCCCCATTTTTTTCTACCTTTAAAGAGATGCCCATTTCCTTAGCTTTACGTTCTAAAGATTCTGCAGCCATGTATGTATGCGCAATGCCAGTAGGGCAGCCTGTAACAGCTAATACTTCGTAATGTGGATTATCTACAGATACCTTAGGAACCACTTTTTCCATAGCCTCTGTAGCTTTTGCTTCGATAGCATCGGTAATGCTTGGTGCTTTTTCGTATTCCGTCTTGATATAGCCTTCTACAGATGGATCAAAATTGCCATCTTCTTTTGCTGTGATAAGCTCTAGGAAACGGTCAACAGTAGCAGCTTGGATGAGAGCATTTTTGAAGTCTGGATCAATTACCATAGTTGCTAATTTGCTCAATACCTCTACATGAGTATCAGCTGCGCCTTCTGGAGCTGCAATCATAAAGAATAGGCGAGATGGTTGTCCATCGAGAGCATCGAAATCAACACCATTAGGAACGACCATGGCAGCAAGACCAGCTTCTTTTACGCCTGCAGATTTAGCATGTGGTGTGGCGATACCATCACCAAGGCCAGTGGAACCGGATTCTTCACGAGCGAAAACAGCTTTTAAGTATTCTGCCTTGTCAGATAAGTTACCGCTTTTATCCATTAAGTCACCTAAGGTGTAAATGGCATTTGCTTTATCAGTTGGTGCTGCGTTCAGCAGGATTGATTGGGGCTTTAATAAATCAGTAATCTTCATGTGTGTACTCCTTACTGTACATATATAATGGATAATAAAATTAACAAATTGTGTTGAGCAAGGTGAGAACCTCATCCTTAGTGGCTAGGTTTTCTGAAAAGGCTGAAGCAGAGCCTGTAGCAATGCCCCAATAGAGGGCTTGTTGTAAATCTTGGGTGTTGAGGTATCCCGTCATGAAACCGGCTACCATAGAATCGCCAGCACCGACGGAGTTGATAAGGGTTCCTTTAGGTGCAGGACTTGTATAGACTGTACCATCAGCAGATACCAAGATAGCGCCATCACCAGCCATAGAGATGAGCACATGTTGTGCACCTTTGGCTTGTAATTCCTTAGCGGCAGCTACTAAATCATCCTTTGTAGACAATGTACGTCCGAAAATTTCGCTTAGTTCGTGATTGTTTGGTTTGATTAAAAATGGTTTGTATGGCAATACACGAGTTAATAAATCTTTAGTTGCGTCTACGACGATACGAATATGTTTATGGGCTAAGCGCTCCATAATGATTTCGTACATATCACTTGGTAGGCTAGACGGAATGCTGCCTGCTAAGATCAATGTATCTTGATCTGTTAATGCATCGAGTTGGGCATATAGGGCATGGAGTTCATCATCTGCGATGATAGGACCACGACCGTTGATTTCCGTTTCTTCATCGGATGCTTTTACCTTAACGTTGATGCGGGTCAAACCTTCTTTGAGGCGGATGAACTTTCACGAACGCCAAATTCATTGAGTTGCCGCACGATTTCGTCACCTGTAAAACCAGCGATAAATCCAAGTGCCGTCGTATCCATACCTAGGTTATTGAGTACGATTGACACATTGATGCCCTTGCCGCCACCAAGCACATATTCTTGTTCCGTACGATTGATAGTGCCAGTGTTTAAGTGGTCTAAGCGAACGATATAATCCAATGCAGGATTGAAAGTAATCGTATAAATCATAAGTTTTCCTCTATGTTTCGTAAAAATAGAATGTATTAATGGATTTGTTGTTCCTTGCGTCGTAAGCGATACCAGTAGATAAGTGGTACTAAGTATAAGAAAAACGCAAAGGGCACGTAACCGGCAGGCGAGACATCCATCATAATGACCGGTACGAGCGCCGCAATATTCCAGGGCTGTAAGGCTGCAATTAGGATGCCGCTATTTTCAAAGTCTAGCATAACGTCTTCGTCATGAATGCGTTCCTTTGCATAGGTGGTACGCATAATCGAATGTGTCATGATTACCGCAATTGCTTGACTACAACCAAGAGCACCTGTAATAAATGCAATTAGTACATTTGACGCAAAGAGTTTGGCACGTCCTGATACGTGTTGTAACAGGCTGCGAATATCATTCCAAAATCCCACGCCTTCGAGCATGCCGGAAATGGAACAAGCCATGAATATAGATAGGGTTGGTATCCACATCGTTTGCAACCCTCCACCGTGGATAATATCCGATAGTGGGATTATAATCCGGCAGATGGAACCCCAATACGGTAAATTGCAACATATCCATTATTGTATAGTTTTGATGGATAACTGCGAGGATGGCTGCTGCCAGTGCACTAATCCCAATAGGCCAGCGTATAGAAAGCTTTGTTGGTAAAAAACAATAACGATAAGAACTGGTATCCATAATGTCCAATGGATATTGAAGACGAAATGAATCGTATCCGGTAGATAACTGTTAGTGTAGTCTAGTGGAAACCATAGGGATAAGAGTAGATACAATATACAGCTGATGATGAGCGCTGGTATGCTATCTTTCAACATGATTGGTATATTACTATTTACTTTTGTGTGCGTTAGAGCCGCTACGAGAGAGGCGCTGGAGGATAGAGGTGAGTTTCTGTCGCCTACATAGGCGCCTGCCATAATGGCACCTGCCACAATATCAATAGGTAGATTGCCGGCTTTGGCAATTGTAATTAGTACAATACCGATGGTGCCCACTGTTCCAAGCGATGTACCCAGTAACATACTCACGCAGGATGTAATTAAAAATGCGCAGATTATGAAAAGATTTGGATTGATCAATTCGATACCAGACGCAATAATCATGGGAATAATACCCTGATGCTTGCCACATGGCTATGAGCCAGCCGATAAGCAAAAAGATTTGCATAACCACGATTGAGGTTTTAGCACTCGTCCAGGACATGCGGAGTAATTCTTTTGGATCATATCCTTGTCGATATAGAGCGTAAGCGAAGCACAACCATACGAGGATTAATGCGTAGCCGATGGGGACACTAAACATGACAGAGGACAGAATAATGATGATAGAAACGATTAATGATATCAATAGTCCCATATTATTTGGCATCATGGTGCGCCCTTGTTTATATTTTAGGTATGCCTGTAATAGTAATTGTAACCACTTCATATTATTCGATAGGAAGTTCTGTTTCGAATACTTCCTCAGCAGGGCCCGTCATAAGAACCGTGCCATCCTCCAAATAACTGATGTGTAATGTGCCAAGATATAATTCTACATCGACCTCGCGTCCTGTAAGACCTTTTTCGTGGGACATAACAGCAGATGCGCAGGAACCTGTACCACAAGCAAGCGTGGCGCCAGCACCGCGTTCCCAAGTGCGGACCTTAATATGATGGTCGTTTACGACCTCGATATAGTTCACATTTGTATTGGATGGGAATGCATCGTGTTTTCTCAAGAATCGGACCTTGTGTTGTAACCGGTGCTTTCGTGATGTCGTCCACAAAAACTTCTGTGTGCGGTACACCGAGAAGAACGGAGCTTACTGTTACTGTTTCGTCATTTACATCGAGGTCCACATCGATGACCTTATCCATGGTTACATTCATAGGAATGTCTTTACTGTTAAAGAAGGGCTTGCCCATGTCTACTGTAACTTGTGTAACAAGGCCATTTTCGATAGTCAATGTTGGTTTCATGACGCCCGCTAATGTTTCAATGGTGAAAGTATCTTTTGTGATTTTACCATGTTCATAGGCATATTTGGCAAAGCAACGAATGCCGTTGCCGCACATTTCTGCTTCGCTGCCGTCTGAGTTGATGATACGCATGCGTACATCACATGTATTAGATGGTACAACGATTACAAGACCATCGGCACCGATGCCTGTGCGTCGATCGCAGAGACGGATGGCGAGATCCGTATAATCTTTATTAGCTCCATGGGGATCAGCAAAGAGGATAAAATCATTGCCGAGTCCATGCATTTTTGTTAATTTCATACATACTCCTATTCGTAGTCGCACTATCTATATATGCGACTATTCCTTACAATAGAGTAGACTTTCACTATGATACTCGTGAAAGTCTACGGTTAACTATATATAATATAACATTATATCACAGAATAGGGTCTCTCTTTATTGTTCAATGTAAAAATGTTAAAATATAATGTAATGTAGTTTATCGGATATAGAAAGAGGAACACACATGCGAATTCAAGGGATTTCTGGATCTCGAGGCGTTGCTGTTGGCAATGTGTACAAATATATACAAGAAGAAATCGTGATACCTGATTATGAGGTAACTGATGACCAAGTAGAGGCTGAAATTGGCAAATTTGCTAGCGCCATGGCCGCTACCCTTAAACAATTAGATACGATTCGTCAAAAAGCATTGGTCGATATGGGGGCAGATGAGGCTGCTATTTTTGAAGCTCATATGCAAATCGCACAAGATCCATCCTTGTCTGATGGTATCAAGTCCCTTGTAGAAAACTCTAAAGATGAATGTCGTAGCTGCTACGGCGCAAACGATAGAAACCTTTGCGGCTATTTTCATCGGTATGGATGATCCATATATGCGTGAACGCGGTGCGGATATTAAAGATATTGGCGATCGTTTGATGCGTAACATGCTTGGTATGAACCCTCGCGGTTTATCTCATATTTCCGGTGAGGTTATCATCGTGGCTCACGATTTGGCTCCATCTGATACGGCTTCGTTAGATAAAAATGTTGTAAAAGGTATCGTCACAGCTGCCGGTGGCCCTACATCTCATGCGGCTATCATGGCACGTACCTTAGAAATTCCTGCCGTTATGGGCGTTGGTGATATTGAAAGCTTTACTGATGATGTGTGCGCTGTTGTACTTGGCACTGATGGTGAAGTTATTACAGAACCATCCGATGAAGAATGGGAACGTTATACAAAAGAAGCAGCAGATTTCCAAGACGAGTTGAAACGTTTAAAGGACTCTGCTAATTTAGAAGCCGTTACAAAAGATGGCCACCATGTTGATTTATTCGGTAATATTGGTAAATCCAAGGATGCGGACCATGCGTTGACCATGGGAGCTCAGGGTATCGGCTTATATCGTACCGAATTCCTTTACATGGAAAATGATGAATTGCCTACAGAAGATGTGCAATTTGAACAATATAAACAAGTAGCAGAGAGTATGAAGGGCCAACCTGTCATCATCCGTACCATGGATATCGGCGGCGATAAGGAATTAAAATGTTTAGATTTACCTGAAGAAATGAATCCATTCCTCGGGTATCGTGCCATTCGTATTTCCTTGAACCGTCCGGACATTTTTAAGGTTCAATTGCGTGCTCTCCTTCGTGCTAGTGCGTATGGTGATATTCACATCATGTATCCTATGATTGCATCTGTAGAAGAGGTTAAAGCGGCAAATGCTATGCTCGACGAATGCAAGGAAGAGTTGATTGCTGAAGGTGTAGCTTTCAATAAAGACATCAAAGTAGGTATCATGATTGAGGTACCAGCGGCAGCCGTTATTTCTCCGATTTTGGCAAAATATGTGGATTTCTTTAGTATTGGTACGAATGATCTTTGTCAATATACATTGGCCGTAGACCGTATGAATGAGGCCATTGGCAATTTATACCAACCATTGCATCCAGCTGTATTGCGCCTTATCAAACATGTAATTGATGCGAGTCACGAACAAGGTAAATTTACCGGTATGTGTGGCGAGCTAGCTGGTGATCCAGTGGCAACTATGATTTTATTGGGCTTAGGACTCGATGAATTCTCCATGACTGCATCGTCTATTCCGTTGATTAAAAATATTTTGCGTTCTGTTACAAAGGCAGAATGTGAAGCGTTTGCTAAAAAGCATTGACTATGGATACAGCTGAAGAAATCACAGCCTATGCAAAATCATTGCTTGCTGAAAGAGGTTTGGCATAGACCATAGCTTTTATAAAAACAAACTTGAATTTGATAGGGGTAAACTGATACAATACCTATATTAATAGCAAAGATATTAGGCGTTTTTGTGCGCTCCGTAGAAAGAGGTAACTCATGAAAGAAGTAACAGTAGAAATTACAAACGAATCTGGTTTACATGCTCGTCCAGCGACTGCATTTACACAATTGGCTGCAAAATTTGCGTCCAAATTGACTATCGCAGCAAATGGTAAAACAGCAGATGCTAAATCCATTTTGACTGTATTAACATTGGGTGCAACAAAAGGCACATCCGTAGTCTTAACTGCTGATGGTGCTGATGAAGATGATGCATTAGCAGCACTTAGCGAGTTCTTAACAACGAACCACGACTAATACGCAAAAGAGGCAATACCCTAATCATTAGGATATTGCCTCTTTTTATTTTCCCATATTGGCAAAGCGCTCTACAGCAACTGTAAAGTCATTGATTGTTTTATCTACATCACCATGTTGTATACCATCGCGTACACAATGGTTGATATGTCCTTCGAGGACCACTTGGCCAACCTTATGCAACGCGGATTTGGCTGCATTGATTTGGGCTAGTACATCTTCACAAGGAATGTCTTCTTCAATCATTCGATCAATAGCTTGCACTTGACCTAAAATTTTACGCAATCGACGATGTAGATTGTCTGAATCCATACACTGTTTCATAATACTCCTCCAATTTGGGCATGCTTCATCATCTTATCTATTATACGACAATATGGTTAACAAATACAATATGTAGAGGTATGCTAAAAATAGATAACTTATGATACAATACAATCAATATATAATAATTGTATTATAATCGTGTTATTTGTGAAAGTTTGTCTACTTAGAAATCTGCTGTACAGTAGATATAGGGGAATCTATGTTTATATTTCGAATAGTGCGCCGATTAGTTCTTATCGTTTGTATAGTGATAGGCGCTATATATGTGTATGACACCTATCAAAGCTATCAAGGAACAAATCGCGTCAGTAAGGCTCATACAACCGTAGAACAGACCATAGAGGAAAATGAAGATACATTAAGTCGTTGGGAACGTATTTATCGTGTTTTTACTTTTAAAGAAAAGGTTGAAGCCGCGCTTCATCAACGTGTGCCAAAAGATAAATGGGTGAAATCGGAAAGCATTCCAGACAATGCGAAACGTGCTCTTGTGGCTATTGAAGATAAGCGCTATTACAAACACGGTGCCATCGATGTGCTCGGTGTAACGCGTGCCTTTTATGTTAATAGTGTAGCAGGAGAAACCGTTGAGGGCGGTAGTACAATTACCCAACAATTGGTAAAAAATCTATTTTTATCGTCTAAACGGACGATGACGCGTAAAGCAGAAGAAGCTATTCTTGCTGTAGAGATGGAACATTACTATACAAAAGATGAGATTTTAACTATGTATTTGAATACGGTCTATTATGGCCATAATTATTATGGTATAAAAGAAGCTGCTGAAGGGTATTTTGGCACCAGTCCTAGTCGGTTGACCTTAGGCCAATGTGCTATGCTAGCCGCTTTGCCAAATGCACCAACCTATTTGGACCCCTTACGAAAACTACGAAAGCTGCGAAAGCTAGACAAAAACTTGTACTCGCGCAAATGGTAGATCAAGGTATGATATCTCAAGCTGAGGCAGATTATGCATATAAGCAAGATTTAGGAATAGATTTGTAGATCTGTACAATACATTCAGAAGCAATCGTAATACTTATTTTTAGTATCATGATTGCTTCTTTTTCTACTATTTATTAGTTCGGTATCGAAATATATTATATAATTGAATAAAATTTCTTATTGCATTTATAAATATACAGTGATATACTAACACCTGTAGTCGATAAGACATGAAGAATTCATAATGAATTCGTAGTATAATAATAAATGGTATGATTCATACCTAGTATAATTTAGTTTATGAGGTGTTATCATGGGTAAAGCAAATAAAGTAGTACTCGCATATTCTGGTGGTTTAGACACATCCGTTATCATTCCTTGGTTAAAAGAAAACTATGGCGCTGAAGTTATCGCTGTATGCGTAGACTTAGGCCAACCTGAGGATTATGATGCAGTTGAGAAAAAAGCAATCAAATCCGGTGCATCTAAAGCATATATCGTTGATGCTAAGGAAGACTTCGTAAAAGATTATGTATGGCCAACTGTAAAAGCTGGTGCTGTTTATGAAGGTAAATATTTATTAGGTACATCCTTTGCTAGACCTTTGATTGGCTAAAATTCTTGTAGATATCGCTAAAAAAGAAGGTGCTGATGCCATCGCTCACGGTGCGACTGGTAAAGGTAATGACCAAGTTCGTTCGAATTGGCTATTAAAGCATTGGCACCTAATATGAAAATCATCGCTCCTTGGAGAGAATGGGACTTGAAATCTAGAACAGATTGCATGGAATATGCTGCTAAACACGACATTCCAGTTGTAGCAACTAAATCACATCCATACTCCATGGACCAAAACGTATGGCATTTGTCCCATGAAGGCGGCAATCTTGAAAATCCAGCAAATGCTCCTAAAGATGATGTATATTTAGTAACACATACACCTGAACAAGCTCCTGATGAAGCTGGTTATGTAACTGTTACTTTCAAAGAAGGCGTACCTGTAGCCGTTGATGGTCAAGAAGGCACTCCTCTACAATTATTGGAAAAACTCAACGAAATCGGCGCACACTATGGTGTAGGCGTTGTAGATATCGTTGAAAATAGATTGGTTGGTATGAAATCTCGTGGCGTTTATGAAAACCCAGGTGGATCTATCATCATGTATGCTCACAGAGAACTTGAATACCTTTGCCTCGACAGAGCAACATACCACTACAAAGAACTTATTGCTAATAAATACGCTGAACTCGTATATGATGGCATGTGGTTCGCACCATTGATGAAAGCGTTACAAGCATTCGTTGATGAAACTCAAAAAACTGTAACCGGTGATGTAAAACTTAAATTGTACAAAGGCAATATTATCTCCGCTGGTGCAACTTCACCATATTCCTTGTACAGTGAAGATTTCGTAACATTCGAAGAAGACGATGTATACAACCAAGCTGATGCAGCAGGTTTCATCAACTTGTTCGGATTACCTCTCAAAATTAATGCTTTAATGAAAGAAAAGGCAGGTAAATAATGGCTAAATTGTGGGGCGGGCGTTTCACAAAAGGCACAGATAAAGCGGTAGAGGATTTTACATCCTCTATCGCTTTTGACGCTAGAATGTACGCCGAAGATATTGCGGGCAGTAAAGCCCATGCAACAATGCTTGCAAAACAACATATTATCTCTCAAGAGGACTGTGATGCTATCGTAGCAGGGCTTGACTAAAATCAAGGGTCAAATCGATAAAGGCGAGTTCCCATTCTCCGTTGCTCTTGAAGATATTCATATGAATATTGAAAAGCGTTTAACTGACGATATCGGTGAAGCCGGTGGTCGTCTACATACGGGCCGTAGCCGTAATGACCAATGTGCTGTCGATTTGCACATGTACGTGCGTAAAGCCGTTATCGAAATGGGTGAGCTCATCGTAGATATGCAAAAAGCGCTCATCGAAACAGCTGAAAAATACAGCGATGTTATCATGCCTGGCTATACCCATTTACAACGGGCGCAACCTGTACTCTTTCGGTCATCATATGATGGCATATTTCTCCATGTTAGAACGTGACTTTGATCGTCTATTAATGGTATTTAAACATGCGGACATCATGCCATTGGGGGCAGGTGCTTTAGCGGGATCTACCTATGGTATTGATCAAACCTATACGCAAGAATTATTAGGATTCTCTCGTATTTACGAAAACAGTATGGATGCCGTATCCGACCGTGACTATGTTGTGGAATTCTTGTCCTTTGCATCCCTCGTGATGATGCATTTGAGCCGCCTCAGTGAAGAACTCATTTTGTGGTCCTCCAATGAATTTAATTTTATTGAACTTGATGATGCGCATTGCACAGGGATCTAGCATCATGCCACAAAAGAAAAATCCTGACGTATGCGAACTCGTTCGTGGTAAAACAGGTCGTACCTATGGTCATTTGTTAGGTCTTTTGACTACATTGAAAGGTTTGCCACTTACATACAATAAGGATATGCAAGAGGATAAAGAGGGTATTTTTGATGCCATCGATACAGTACACTTTGCATTGTCCATCAATGCAGCGATGATTCGTGGTATGAAGGTCAATGGGGCACATATGAAAGCGGTCCTCGATGACGATTTCTCCAACGCTACAGATATGGCAGATTACCTTGCGAAAAAAGGCGTTCCATTCCGTGAAGCGCATGAAATCGTAGGTAATGCTGTACATCATTGCATCGAAAAAGGTTGTGTATTGCTTGACTTATCCGTTGAGGATTTCAAAGCAATTTCTCCATATTTTGATGCGGACATTCTAGATGCTATTTCCATTGAAGCTTGCGTAGCAGGTCGTAACAACTATTCTGGTACGGCTCCAGAATGTGTAGAAAGACAACGTACAATGGTAAACAAATCATTGCTAACGAAGAAGCACAAATCGATAGCTGGAAATCCATCGTAAACTCTGTACAAGAGTAAGGTTTCTACTCTTAGAATCGTAGATGGTTTCATAGTTTATACTATTGGCTCCACCATTTGGGTGGGGCCAATTTTTGTCTATGCTACCTAGTTTTAATATCTTAATTTTGTATAGGGTGAAATTACAAATTTCACGTATTTTTTTGTCTATATTGAGTGGACGTGCAGTGGATAATGGTCTTGTAGCACGATACTATAACTTGAATAGATAGTGATTTTTTTCATATTTAATTGATTAAACTGAAAAGAAAATGATACTCTTACATTCGTCATACCGTTTCTAATCAAAAATAATATATAATTACTATATTTTTATTCAATTCGTGTAATATACGGTGTCCACTAATAAAGTACTTTTCATTTACCACCTATGGTGTTATTATTAATTCGAAACAAATAAAAACGGTACTTTCACATTCCCGCCCATTACAGCAGGAACTGAACGTACTTAGCGGTTTTAATATATTTAAGTGAATTATGGACGAGAAAAAATTCACCTTACGAAAGGGGATTGATACATGAAAACCACCGCTAAAAAAATGTCTGTATTCCAGCTAACCACAATGGTAGCAGCCAATATGCTAGGAGCTGGGATCATTATGTTACCAACCAATTTGGCTCAAGTTGGTACTATTTCAGTGTTATCTTGGCTCGTGACAGCTGTGGGTGCGCTTTTACTAGCGTATATTTTTGCTCAAGCGGGTATGTTCTCCCAAATTAAAGGAGGCATGGGCGGTTATGCAGAACACCGCTTCGGTAAGACTGGACATTTTATGGCGAGCTATGCTTACAGCATATCTCTCATCATTGCTAATATAGCGATTGCGGTTTCCGCAGTTGGCTATGGCTCAGAATTCTTTGGTGTTGATCTAAATGCAACGCAAACAAGTCAAGTAACAATCGTCTTGTTATGGTTTGCAGCGATTTTGAACTTTAGAGGTAATCGCTTTACAGGTCAGCTCAGCAATATTACTATTTGGGGCTGTATTGTACCAGTGTTATTGATTGGTACGATTGGCTGGTTCTGGTTTAGCCCAGATACGTATTTGGCGGCATGGAATCCAAACGACTTGCCGTTCTTTGAAGCAATTAAACAATCTATTGCTTTAACATTGTGGGGCTTCCTCGGGTTTGAATCGGCAGCAGCAAATGCAGATGCTGTAGAAAATCCAAAGAAAAACGTGCCAATTGCAACATTTGCGGGTACATTAGCAGTGGCGGTGATTTACATCTTGTCCACAAACGTTATGGCCGGTATCGTGCCTAACACAGAATTACTAAATTCCAATGCACCATTTGGTCTCACATTTGCGTACATGTTCAATGATACGATTGCAAATGTTATTATGGCGCTCATGATTATCTCTTGCTGTGGTGCTTTACTTTGCTGGCAATTTACATTGTCTCGCGTATTTAAAAATGCAGCAGAGGCAGGTTATTTCCCTAAGGTGTTTGCTCGTGTAAACAGTAAGGATGCACCTGTGCGTGGCGTATTTATCTTATTAGCTATTGAAACAATTCTTACATTGTTTACAGCTAATGATTCTCTACGCGATCAATTTGAAACATTGGTAAACCTTGCGGTTGTAACGAATGTAGTGCCTTATATTCTCTGCATTCTTGCAGTACCAACTATGATGCACATGTCTGGATTGGAAAAACGTCGTATTGATCGTTTCTATTTCGTTGCTGTTGCAGGTGTTTTATACTGCTCATATGCAGTATATGCGTGCGGTGTCGATGCTATGCTCGGTAGTGCTGTTGCAGTAACTATTGGCATTTGCATTTATATGATACGCAAAGGTTGGTTAGCGTATCGTGCACAACGATTCCAACAAAGTATCGATTAATTGAATATTCTCTCGTCTTATAGAGGCTCTATAATTAATGTTGGGGTGACACCATTACGGTGTCACCCCAACATTATTGTACGCCGAATAGGCATGATTAAACCCCCAGTTAAACTGGGGGTCGGTAAAAAATTCTTAGAGAAAAGGAAAGAACCTCCTAGTGGTAAAATGAAGTTGGTCTGGCAACCACAACATTTCAACATAGGAGGTTCAATGTCAATGAATGACGTAAAAAGCTTATCACATAGTAAATGGAGATGTAAATATCATATTGTTTTTGCACCAAAGTATAGAAGACAAATAATATATGGTCGGATAAAAAGCTGATGTAGGTAAAATTTTTAAGAGATTTATGTAATAGAAAAAAATGTAGAGATTATAGAGGCAGAATGCTGTCCGGATCATATTCATATGTTAGTAACTATTCCATCCCATTTAAGCGTATCGAGTTTTATGGGATATTTAAAAAGCAAAAGTAGCCTCATGATATTCGATAAACACGCAAATTTAAAATATAAGTATGGAAATAGACATTTCTGGTGTAGAGGATATTATGTGGATACAGTGGGAAGATACGAAGGAGCGATAAAAGAGTATATTCGCAATCAACTACAAGAAGATATAGCACAAGATACATTAAACTTTAAAGAATATACCGACCCGTTTACGGGTGAGCCGGTAAAATAGGCAAAATAAAAGCCCCCGAGTAGGGGGCAGCCAGTGGTAATAGAGTGGTTGTCAGATCATTCAAAGCCCTCTTTAGAGGGCCACCACTAGAGAAAGACCCTTATAGGGTCAGAGCAAACCACCCGTTCTACGGGTGGTTATGATTTTTTTGAGAAAAATAAGCATACAAGGCTCACATACTTTACAATAAAAGTGACTAATTCCCAAAGAAAGGATGTGAGCTTATATGCCTACTACTGATTATACTGAATTTTTACATAATGTAAAACAAGAATATATTACAAATAGCTACGAATTGGACGGGACATTTATTTTTGACATAGAATTGCCAGTAACACCACATATTTGTTTGAAGTGTGGAGAAACTACAACGCGTATTAAAGATTACCGCATACGTACGGTAAAATTTGGAAAGGTACAACGTGGTCCACTAATTGGAAAATACAGACAGCGTCGATATATTTGTCCTCATTGTGGTCATTCTTTTGCTGAAAGTAATACATTTATACGGAAACATATGCAACTAAGTGTCACTAATATTAGGATGATATTTGATAAACTTACTGAAAGTTTAACGTATACAGCTATTGCTAACGAGTGTGATACATCTATTACTACAGTATTACGCTATTGCTCTATGATCACTATACCTAAGCCAAAGACACTCTCACTGTTATTGGTATTGATGAATTCAAAGGAAATGCAGAAGGATACCAATACCAAGTTAATTTAACTAATCCAGATACACATGAAATATTAGATATTTTACCAAAACGTGATACACAAGCATTAATCCGTTATTTTGCATCATTTAAACATAAGGATCGCCTACAAGTTAAGTTTATTGTAATGGATATGTCTATACAATTTAAGCGCATCATGGAGGCGCTATTTCCACATGCACATATTATCTGTGATCGCTACCATGTATGTCGCCTTGTAGATTGGGCGGTAGAGCGAGTTAGAAAACGTGAGCAACATAAACTAGCGGCTTATTCACGCATGTTAAAACAAAACAGACGTGTACTAATGAAACATCCAGATCATTTAACAGAAGCTGAGCACATTAAGCTCTGTGAAATACTGCGAATTTCTGATGATTTACGAAAAGCATACGCTTTAAAACTGTCTTTTAGAAAAATCTTTTCGACCTATGGTAAACAAGGGATAGCGGCACATCTAATCCATTGGTTAGAATTAGTGAAAGCTTCTGGATTGAATGAATTTAGTAACTTCTTTACATCATTTCCTGCATGGATGACGCAATTAACTAATGCATTCTTATTGCCATATTCTAACGGCTATACAGAAGGAACTAATAACAAGATAAAAGTATTAAAACGAATAAGTTATGGACTTCGCCACTTTGGTAGATTTAGAGTACGTATTCTACTGTTGAGCTAAAAGAATGGCACCAACCATACATACGATTGGTGCCAAAGAAGACTCGTAGGGTGAACACCCCAACATTTGACAGAGAGTCTTTATAGAGGCTGTTACTCGGTAACAGCCTCTTTTTGTAATCATTTTAGTCTCTATGTAAGTTGAATATATACAAATATAGATAAAACCCTATACGCTCTATGGTATTGATGATTATTTTTAATTCGATTATTATAAGTACATTATAGAAGTGTAGTTTAGCGTAATTTGCGAAAATAAGTAAATTAGCAAGGAGGTTTTTATGGAGTTATTTTCTTTATTTGAAAAAGGTGGATTGGTTATGTATCCACTATTGATTTGTTCTATTGCTGCTATTGCGATATTAATAGAACGTATTCGTACTTATAATAAAGCTGAATCTGATATGGATAATTTAAAAGCAAAGGTCTCTGAGCTTGTCGTTAAAGGAAATTGGCAAGAGTTACGTGATATATGTGAAGAAGATGGTGGTGCCGCAGCAGAATTGGTTAAAACCGCAGCTTCTCAATCTCATGATATCGATAAACAAACACAAGCATTGCAAGGTGCAGCGATAGCAATCGCAGCGAGATTACGCGCGTATTTAAATTACCTTGAAACGATTGTTACATTGGCGCCATTATTAGGTCTACTTGGTACTGTTACTGGTATGATTGGTTCTTTTTCTGTATTATCAATTTCTGATGGGGAACCATTTGCTATTACTGGTGGTGTTGGTGAAGCCTTAATTGCCACTGCTACGGGTTTATGTGTAGCTATTATTGCATTAGTTATTCACACTTACTTAACTCAACGTGAAGATAATCTTGTTTCTCAAATGGAAGAAATTGGTGCTGTATATATGACTGCATTGGTAGGTGATAATAATGCAGCTTAGAAGTTTACGCACAACTAATAAACCTAAACTGATGATTATCCCAATGATTGATATCATCTTTTTTCTCCTTGTATTTTTTATGATGAGCATGCTTTCTATGGTAGTTCAGAAATCTGTTCCTATTAATTTACCAAGTTCTCAAACTGCAAAGGTAGATATTCAAAAGAAAGTACCAATTACTGTAACTGCAGATGGCAGTATATATGTAGAACAAACTAAAAACAACAATTGATGGGATGATAAAGTATTTACAAATTGAGCAAGGTAAAGGTACTGAGATGACAGTTGTTTTACGTGGTGATAAAAGCTACCAATACGGTACATTCTGTTCAAGTTTTTAGATACATTGAAGCAGATGAAAATTACAAAAAAATTGCTATTGCTACTGATTCTAAATAGGAGGTTTATATGTCTAGATGGAAATCCTCCTTTGCGATATCTATAGTGATTAATATTGTTATATTTCTTGGTGGTGCAGTATATATTAACTACTATGCTAAACCAGATGCAGAACATAAACCGGAACCCATTGAAATGGAAATAGTTTCTGATAGTGGTGGAGGTACTCGGCACCGCAAATAGTAGTACCAAAGCCTGAAAAGGTTGAAATACCTCCAACGCCCACGCAGGAAGAGGTTACAGATTATGGATGGAAGTATTCCTTTAAATGATGTATTGAATAAGGAAGATGTGCAGAAGACCCAAAGTACATCTAGTGAAATAAATCCTAATACAAAACAAGATTCTAATACAAATACTTCACAAGTTAATAAATCAAGTCAAAATCCAGTCCCAGGACCTACTCCGACTCCACCACAACCTGAACATCATGAGGATCGGTCACATTCGCCTGTTCCACTTAGTACACCATATCCGGATTTACCTGTTATCCCAGCAGATCAAGGAACAACTAATAGAGCTGTAGCTGGATTTGTAATAGATACTGATGGTTCAACAAGAGATATTGTTATCGAAGTATCTTCTGGCTATGGACCTGCAGATGATGCTATTATAAGTGCAATTTCATCGTGGTCGTTTAAACCTGGGACCGATTCGGATGGAAATCCTATTCCAGTTCATACAAGACGTGGTTTTAAATTGGAGATAAAGGATAAGTAATTATTGTAAGATAAAAGGATAATAAAACTATATAGTGATACCCCTATATGTATAAAAGATACATATAGGGTATCTTTTTTATTGTAACTATATCGATTTATAACGTAATTATTAATATAAATAAGAAATATTCATACGTCAAAAATTGTATATATACCATTATGGGTATATAAAAATAATGTATCCTTAGATACAATTAATAATGTATGAATTATAGTGTGTATAGTAATTCTACAGTATAGATTCTCATTGTAGTAAAGGGGTTTTATAATGCATTATGTAAAAACTAAGCGGAATTCGCTATTGGCATTAGCAGTATTTTCCGCATTATCATTGACTGGTAATGTATATGCAGCGGATTATGTTATGCCAGACATGACTGTTAGTGGTGTACGTGAAGGACAATCAACTGAGGTGGATTCCACATCTGTTGTTAAACCATTGGGTGTAGTTGCTGATCAAGAACAATCAGCTGGATTATTAGGGAGTAAAGATGCTCTCGATACACCATTTACATCTATGACAACAACTCGACAATCCTTAGATTACTTTGGAACACCTGCAAAAGGGCCTACGGATATGTTGTCATTAAATCCTTCTGTACGTGATAGTTCAAGTTCATTATATAATGATATTTCTATTCGTGGGTTTAAAATCAATGGACATGGCATGTATTTAAATGGTATTCCAGGGATGTTAGATCAACAGCATGCGGCCGATGTTTATATTGATAAGGCGACAGTAATTTCTGGGCCTAATATTGGTATTGTTGGGACACCTAATCGTGAATCTGCTGCAGGAACTGTAGAGTTCACTTCAAAGAGAGCCCAAGTAAAGCCGAATACAGATATCACTCTTGCTTATCTTGGTGGCTCTTCTATGAAAGAGGTCGTTGATATTGGACATCGTTTCCATAATAATCGTTATGGGGTTCGAATTATGGCTGATAATATTCATGGAAATACAGCTATTAAAGGAGAAAATATTAAGTGCCATGATTTCTTTGTTAATGTAGATCAAAAAACGGCTAATAGTAAGACTAATTTATTAGTTGGCTATAACTATATGAATCAACATGCGAGCCCATATACATTTGGTTTTGATAATAGTCTGACAGCACTTCCAAGTGCACCAGATGCTAATAGAACGTACAAGACGTCATATTCTTATAATCAATTTGATAACTGGATTGTTACGTTAAATCATGAACAAAAGTTAAATAACCATATGACGGCTTTCTTCAATGGTGGTTATCATCGTGAAGATTGGTTTGGATATATTGATGGTAGTCCTAAAATTATTAATGCTAATGGCGATTATACAATCAATATGTCTAATTATCCATTGGGGATTACTTCGAAATATGCTGGTGTTGGTATTAAAGGTAAATTCAAGGCAGGAAGTTTAAAACATGATTATGTAGTGAATGTTGACAAACATTGGTATGAAGGTTTTGGCGGTAATGTTCCAACATGGGGGAACAATGGTAGCATTACTGCAACGGGTAATATTTATACTCATGCCTTAGATGGTTCTCAATATTATCTTCATAATCGTATAGAAGGTGGTTCTCCATGGACTTCCACACAAATCGTTAATGGTTGGCATGTATCAGATACTATTAGTACGAAAAATGATAAATGGCAATTCCTAGTAGGATTGCATGGTCATAATACGACTATTTCTAAAAAGGATGGTAGTAAGAATTCCTATAATGGTATTAACCCAACCCATGCAATTATCTATAAAGTACATCCAAATGTATCGGTATATGCTAGTCATTCTGAAAGTTTTATGAGCGGTCAAACTGTGGGTAGTGCTTATGCTAACAGAGGTGAAGTATTAGATCCTAATAAGACTAAACAAAATGAACTAGGTGTAAAAGTAAAGAATGGTAAATTACTCCACATTAAGTTTATTTGAAATTAAACAAGCAAACTATAATGTGGATAGTAATAACTATTATCGTCGCTATGGTGAGCAAAAAGATCGTGGCATTGAATATACTGTAGCTGGAAGTGTCAGTCCTCAATTAGATATTATTGGTGGATTTACTTATTTGGATGCTAAGCAAGCCCTTAATGGTAAACAAGTAAATGGTACGGCTAAATGGTCTAGTACTATGGCATTGGTATACAAACCAAATACTAAATTATCTATTATTGGACGAGCTCAATACATGGGTAAAGCTACTATTATGAATGAAAAGTTTAATGTACCTTCTCACATCACATTTGATTTAGGTGCTAATTATGATACAAAAATTTCAGGTACTCCTGTAACATTTAACGCAATGTTGCATAATGTATTTGGTAAAAATTACTGGTTACCTATGGCAAGTAGTAATAATTTATTATTAGGGTCAACCTAGAACATTTGTTATGTCTGCAACAATGCATTTATAATTTGAAAGTGAGCAGTTATGAAACATACTATGTTCCGTAAACGACTCTCCTTTATATATTTTGGATTGTTTATTCTGTTAATCCTATGTATTACAGAAGGACTTATGCAGGGCTATACATCGTATAGCCCTGTTCAATTATATGAAGGAGTACTGCATTGGATTCAGGGGCTGTCAAACACTAACATGGAGGCAGCTATTATCGGCGAATTGAGATTGCCGCGAATCATTATGGCTATGGCAGTAGGCATGGGGCTTCTACATCAGGGATTGTAATGCAATCAATTTTTAAAAATCCTATGGCAGATCCTTATATTTTAGGTATTTCTTCGGGCGCTGCACTTGGTATTGTAGCTTCTATTACACTAGGGTTAGACGCTATTATAGGAAGTAATGTTATTCAATTTGGTGCGTTTTTGGGGGCTTTTATTATTTCCCTTGTCGCTATTTTTGCATCTAATTTATATCAAAAGAATCCAAGTAGATTCTTAATGATTGGTGTGGCTTTAGGCGCTATTTGTTCCGCATTAGCGGGGATACTGATTTTTATAGGTGCTAGTAAATCGGGAATTGACTTGACATTATATTGGATGATGGGGAGTATCTCATTTGTGCCTTTAGGGCAATCTATTTATGCTTTTGTAGTAGCTTTACTTGTATTTCTTTTCTTTACTAGTCAGTCCCGTATATTAAATCTCATGAGAGAAGGTCAACAAGTTGCGATTACTTTAGGATATTCTTTAAATTGGTATATTAAAGGATACCTGTTTATTAATGCTATTCTTGTAGGGTCTATCGTAATGAATTCTGGTCTTATAGGCTTTGTTGGATTACTTATTCCTCATTTAGTTAGATTGTTTATTGGAGATAATACACGTGTTTTACTTCCTCTAACGGCTTTTATAGGAATGATTGTATCCTTATTAGCTGATGTAGTCGGTCGAACTATGTTAACTGGTGTAGATATTCCACTTGGTATCACTTTTTCCATTGTGGGAGCACCCGTATTCATTATTTTATTAATTCGGCGTAATCGCTAGCATGAGGAGGTATTATGTTTATTGAAGTGAAGGGGTTACATGCTAGTTATGGTGATACCCCCATTTTGCATGATGTTAATGTATCTTTAGGGGAAGGTCGTTGTACAGGTATTATTGGGCCCAATGGATCTGGTAAAAGCACGTTGTTAAAATGTTTATATCGTGTTGTAAGACCAACAAAAGGCGATATCATTATTGCTGGCAAGAACCTTTCCTCTATGTCTTATCGTGATAGTGCGAAAAGAACATCTGTATTAATGCAGCATCATAGCGATGCTTTAGAAATAACAGCACTTGATGTTGTTCTGATGGCGAGGAATCCTTATAAAGGTGTTTTTGAGGCAGAATGTGATGAGGACTATGTAATTGCTAAAACTGCAATGGAAGAAACGGGAGTAGCATCATTTCAAGATTTTTACTTTTCTGAATTATCTGGTGGGGAACAACAACGGGTAATGCTAGCGCGTGCTATTGCGCAACAAACTCCTTGCTTGATACTCGATGAACCGACAAATCATTTAGATATTACATATCAGCTTCAAATTATGAATCTTATTGTAAATCGTAAGTTAACTATTGTAGCTGCAATTCATGATTTGAATATTGCATCAATGTATTGCGATGATATTATTGCAATGAAAGATGGTCATATAATAGCGAAAGGGCCTACAAAGACTGTATTGACACCTCAATTAATAGAAAATTTATATGGGGTTAAGGCTAGTATTGTAGATCATAATGGGCGTAGCATCATCGTTTATGAAAGAGGTTAGCCATGAATGTGAGAGTGATTTATGGTATAACCATACTTTTATTAATAGTAGCCATTATGTTATCAATTACATATGGTGAAGTATCTATATCATTGAGTGATGTACAAGCATATTTTTATCACATATTATTTGGGCAAGAAATAAATACTATATCTAGCTCGGCTATTGCATATATTCGGATACCACATATTATAACTGCATTTTTAATTGGTGCTGGTTTATCTTTAACAGGGCTAGTAATGCAGACAGTTATGCAAAATGATTTAGCAGACCCGTATTTATTAGGTATTTCATCTGGAGCCAATTTAGGCGCAGTGCTAGCAATTATTCTAGGGATCACTACATTTGCAAATGTTGCCGGCATTGGTGTATTTGCATTTCTAGGCGCACTTACTGTAGCCCTCATAATATTGTCGATTGCTAATATAATGAGACGGCTAGATGCAGTAACTATGCTTCTCATAGGATTTGGTATTAATGCTTTTATCATGGGAATTGTCAGTTTTGCTATTACCTTGATGGCTGATACAAGCAAAACAAAATCGATTCAATTCTGGTTATTAGGAAGTTTACAAAATGTAAGCATACCTTTAACTATGGTTTTATTCGTAGTAATGATTTTGGGCTTAATTTTCTTTGTTTTACAAAGTAGAATTTTAGACATGATGTTATTAGGTGAAGAATTATCTATTACGATGGGGCGTTCTTTAGTTGTATATCGACAAATCTATATTGTTATCGTGTCTATTATCGTTGGTTTTATTGTTTATGCATCAGGGATAATTGGATTTGTGGGGTTGGTTATTCCACACTGTGCTCGGTTTATTGTGGGACAAAAACATAAAAGACTAATACCTCTTACCATGCTTTTAGGTGGTACATTTTTAATTTGGGCTGATGCGATAGGACGTAATATTATTTCCGGTATGGAGTTACCTATTGGTGTATCGGCAGCTGTCTGTGGTTCACCATTGTTCCTTTGGTTGTTGTTGAAACGGGGAAGCAAAAGATGAGACTAAAAAAAAGGATAACTATAACTGCAATTGGTTCATTAGTGATGATGCTAAGCACTGGTTGTCAGTTTGGTAGTCAGGTAGTTCCGTCTAACTCTAGTACAGACGTTGTAAAGGTACAGAATATTCGCGTAGAAAACTATTTTCGTGTAGGTAACAATGAACAAGTTTTTATGCAGATTCCTAGTCGTGTTTTTGTAATAGGTGCCTCTCAAATTGATACTCTATTGGATTTAAATGTAGGTGATGATATTTTAGGTGCTGTAGAATATGAAGATAGTAAAGATTATCCTATTAAAGCATCTAATATGGAGGTCTATAAAAAGCTGAATTTTGTACCTCGAAAACAAATCAATGCAGAGCGAATATTATCTATGCATCCGGATTTAATTATTGGTGAGGAATCGTGGTATACGAAAACTAAGTTAGGTAGCACCGATTATTGGAATAGAAAAGGTATTGCTACAATGGTAACGCCAGGTACCACACAACCTATGAAGGTCAACAAAGATGAAACTGTAGCAGATCAAATGCAGTATATTAGGGATTTAGGTATGATTTTCCATAAGGAAGAGCAAGCTAAAAAAATTGTAGATGCTACAAATCAACGGATATCTGATATTGTGAAAGCTCGTACTGGGAAACCTCGACCTAAGGTTATGATTTTAGATTTGTTATCATCAACGGTATCATATGGTGCTAATAAGATTGCTGGTGATATGGTTAATTCTATTAGCGGCGATGTACCAAGAACGACGGCTCCTGTAAGTGATGAATATATAATGCGTGAAAATCCTGATATTATATTTGTTGTTACTTACGATTCTGATAGAGTTTTACTGGATAATTTATTAACTAAACCACAATTTAAAGAATTAAATTTTGTGAAGAATAAACGTGTATCCTATTCCCCTAAAATATGTATATGGCCCTTTGAGTAGGACTATAGATTCAATTGGTTATATGGCTAATTACATGTATCCAGGTGAATTTAATTTTGAAAAGGAATATGATTTTCATAAGTAAAATATGTGTGTAGGAGGAGAATATGAGAAAAAAATATTTATCAGCTTTGATTGGTATGGCATTATTAGCAGTGCCATATGCTGTGTTAGGCGAAGGTGTTGATGCAACACAAACAAGTACTGATTCATCAGTGAAATCATCAAAATTGGCGGATTTTGTCATGGATGATTTGGTAATTACAGGTTATCGTGAGAAGGTATTACAAGGTGCTTATGCAAGAACTGATACAACATTTGGTTTATTAGGTAATCGTGAAGTAATTGATACTCCTGCATCTGCTATGGTTATTGGACCAAGAACTGTTGAATCGTTTACAGCGTCTACATTGCCATTAGATAAAGTACTTAGTGTTAATCCGTCTATACGTATGGCTGGTAGTACTTTGCATAATGATTTTACGTATCGTGGAATCCGTGCTAATGGCACAAGCAGTTTAATCAATGGTATTCCTGGATTGATGACTCAATTCAATGCACCAACGTATGCTATGGATCATATTGAGTTTATAGATGGTCCATCAGGTGGATATACAGGATCTTCTATTCAGTATGAATCTACTGCAGCAGGTGGCATGGTTAACTTTATTACTAAAAAGCTGGCGATGAACCACGATTAATCTATAAACAAACGTTTACAGGTCGTAGTAACCTGGGCGAATATATAGATGTTAGTAAACGATTTGGTGCACAAAAACAATGGGGGGTACGAATTAATGCTGAAAATTTACGCGGTGAAACAGGCGTAAAAGGCGAACGTGTTAACACAGCTAGTGTATATGTTAACGTTGACCATAAGACGACCCATCATAATACAAATCTCTTTATGGGATATCGTGATGGTGAAGTAGAAAATGGTATGCGTTGGTTTAAATTGGGTAATGTGGACTCACTACCAAAAGCTCCTAATGGAAAGAATAACTATGCCTTCGATGGTATGTATAAATCGACATATGGCTATATTCTAGGCTTGAATCACGAACAAAAATTAAATAAGACGACTACAGTATTTTTTAACGGTGGCTTGAACCATAATAATTTAGATAATAATGTTATGGCTAAATTTAGTTCATATACTATCAACAATAGCAATGGGGACTTTAATTTAGAGTATCAAATCGGAGGCACTCCACAAAATACCTATTATGCACAATTTGGGACACGTCATGAATTTGGTAGTCCTTCCGTTAAACATAAAGTAACTGTTGCATTTGATAAGTCTTGGAAAGAAAGAGAATCTGGTATTACACCTAATTATAATAATGGGACTAACTCTTTCGGTGTATTAGGTACTGGTAATTTATATACTGGCTTAAATCAAACTAGCATGCCTATTACAAGATATCGCACAGGCCTTGCGGCAAGACAACAAATGTGGGGCGTAACTGCGTTAGATGAAATTAGTTATAAAAAATGGAATCTTGTATTAGGGATACATCATCATTCCGCTACAACTAATAATTATAATAATAAAACGGGTAATCTTGTTAGCTCCAATACGTCAAGTTCAACTTCACCAACATATGCAATTATGTATAAACCAAATGATAATTGGTCTATTTATGGTAGTCATTCAGAATATTTTGATGCTGGTACTCCTGTTGGTTCCGCATATCGTAATGCTGGTGAAATTTTACCACCAGCAAAAACTAAACAAAATGAAATTGGTGTTAAATATCAAAATAATGGTCTATTAACAACATTGGCATTATTTGATATTAAAATGGCTAATAATATTGTAGTAAATCGGACAGTAGCAGGTAATACTGGTACATGGTTACTTCAAGATGGACAAGACCGTCATAAAGGCGTTGAATGGACTATCAATGGTCGTCTTGCTAAGAAATGGTCTGTTTTCGGTGGTGCTATGTATTTAAATGCGAAGAAAGAAAAGACTGCAGGTGGTAGACAAGATGGTACACGTGTTAGTGCACAACCTTATTGGAGTGGTACTATTGGTGTTGAATACAATCCAAGTGCTAAATGGGGCCTTATGACTCGTATGACATATTTTGGAGATTCTTATATTCGTAACGGTGCTAGTAAACTTGTTAATGTACCATCTTATACAGTATTTGATGCCGGTGTTCGTTATAAAACAAAATGGAAAGATTCATCTGCTGTATTCAGCTTAATGGCATATAATCTCTTCAATAAAAATTATTGGATGGCATCAAGAGGTGATCAGGTATATGTATCTACACCAAGAACATACATGCTATCAGTACAATATGAATTATAATTTTTGTATTTAACAGAAGGAAGAGGCTGCCTTGCAGCCTCTTTTATTACTATGTACTTACTTAAATATTGTAAATGGATTTGGATAATATTAGCATTGTGGATCGTAGGTGGGTTATTACTATTTTATAATCCTAAAACTCAATATAATAATGAAATTGTTCTTGCTGCACCTGCGATATAGCTCCAGGACCGAAAGATCCCTATTATATAAGTAGTATTGGTATGGTTTGGGAACCACTGATTGGTGTAGATGCAAATGGCCATATAACAGGTGTATTAGCTAATGGCTGGAAAGGAATAAATGATAATAAGGATTGGGTAATTTCGTTACGGCAAAATGTTGCTTTCCATGATGGAAGCCCATTTAATGCTGATGCTGTATTAAAAAATGTTGAACGGTGGCAAAATATGAAGACAAAACCATCACCATTTTATACATTTAATTATAAAGCTTTTATATCCAGGTCTTACTCAAGTAGAGAAAATTGATGATTATACGGTTGTATTTCATTTGGATAAGCCAGATCCTGTTTTTCCAGAACGTTTAATTAATTTTTCCTCAGCTATGTTTAATCCGAATAGTTATGATATGACTACAGGGGATTTTATTAATACTGATATAGGTACGGGGCCATTTAAGATTGTGGACCGTCAAACAAATCAATATGTTGTTCTTCAACGTAATGACCAATATTATGGTGAAAAGGCTAAGAGTCAATTTATTCGTATTCGTACCATTCCGAGTGCAGAGACTCGATATGCGGCATTGAAAGCAGAAGAAATATATGGTGTAGTTGATATTGGTGCGATGACCCCCGCCTTATCATTAGAGTTGTTAGATGATTCAAGATTTGCTATGTCTAAGAATCGAAATACTCTTAATCAGGTATTAACTATTAATGAAAGTCGTTGGCCTTTTTCTGATCCACGTATGGTTCAAGCTTTATCTCTTGCTATTGATAGAGATATTTTGATACAACAATATTTTTCAGGACAAGCACAACCAAACATTAATATTCTAAATAGTTTAAATCCATTCGCTATTGATTTACCAATCGCTTATGATATGGAACGAGCAAAAGAACTTTCAGATGAAGTATTACAAGGCAAAAGAGTACAAGCAAAACTATTGATTCCTCAATATGGTTTGAATCGTTACTCCTATAAAGAGGTTGCTCAATATTTACAATATTTGTATAAGAATCTCGGCATAGATGTATCTATTGTTATATTAGATGGTTCTGCTTTTTCAAAGTTGTCATCTCAAGGTAATTATGATCTTTCGCTAGGCACTATGGGGCTCGCAAATTATGCACCTGAAACAATCTTTAATACATATTTAGCGGATAAAGGGCGTATGAATACTTTGTATAAGGTTGGATATCATGATGATGAGGCAAGTATGTTGGTGAAGAAACTAGATGGATTATCAACTATAGAAGAGCGCATTCCGATATATGATAGATTGCAGGTTATTGGTGTAGAACATCCACCTACTATCATATTGGGTAGTGATTTAAATGCTTTGATATATAATCAACAAAAAATACAAGGTTACAATGCATTAACATATGGTGTATCATTACAAACTATTGAGTGGAGGTAGCATGAGTCGTTATATTGGAACTAAAATGATGTTAATGATACCTACACTGATAGGTATCACGTTTTTAGCGTTTATTCTTTTAAATCTTGCGCCTAGTGATCCGGCTTTAATATCCTTATCAATGGATGGTGTATCAGCCCCTAGTTTACAAGAAATAGAAAATAAACGGCATGAGTTAGGATTAGACTTGCCATTAATCGTACAATATAAAAATTGGATATGTTCTATCGTTATAGGGGATTGGGGGGTATCCTATATTACTCGTAAACCTGTGATTGAAATGCTGTTAACTGCAGCTAAAGTTACGGTATTATTATCTCTGGTATCAATCTTATTTACCGTAGTTATAGCAATACCTATAGGTGCTTTTATGGCTCAATCTCGTTTTCGCCGTGTTACAAAGTTATTAGATGCGTTATCTATTGCAGGGACATCTGTACCTACTTTTTGGTTAGCAATCATTAGTATTCATATATTTGCAGAGAATTTAGGATTATTTCCTACTAGTGGATATGGTTCGTTTAGGCATCTTTTACTGCCTGCAATTATTTTGGCAATACCAACAATTGCCTCAGTAATGCGGATACAGAGAGATGCAATGCTTAAGATTCAGGAAAGTAATTATGTATTGTTAGCTAGAGCTAAAGGCTTGCCTGATTGGGTTATTGTTTATAAATATATGATACAGAATGCATTAGTTACGTCGGTTACGATTATAGGTAATCATTTGCGCTCAATCTTAGGCGGTGCAATTATTATTGAGACAATCTTTTCACTTCCTGGATTTGGAATGCTTTTACTGCAGGCTATACAGATGCGTGATTATCCTGTTATTCAAGGATATGTTTTAATAATTGGAATTATGACGATTATGATAAACGTTATAATAGACATTATATATGTATGGTTACAGCCATCTATTCGACTAGGAAGAGGTTAACATGAAACAGTTTACAAAAATTGAAAAGGCATGCCTCTTTGTAATTGGGTTTTACTTATGTATTGCCATCGTTAGCATATTTTGGACACCCTATGATCCTACTATTGTCGATATTTATCATGCTTTTGAGGCACCGAGTTGGAGTCACTGGTTAGGTACAGACTCTTTAGGCCGTGATGTAGTAAGTCGATTAATGGTTTCTGCAGAAATATCTATATTTTTCTGCATTATAACTGCTGTATTGACAATGACTTTAGGACTTGTTTTGGGCATTGTTGGAGGTTATTATAAGGGCCGTGTTGATTTTGCCATTCAAAGTTTGGTTAATATATTTCAAGGTATTCCAGGATATGCTTTTATGATTGCCTTAGCAGGTATCTTAGAGCCGAGCCTATACAGTGTAATTATCGCAGTAGTTATCACATCTTGGACTTCGTTTTCCCAAGTTGTTCGTAGTGAAGTCTTATCTATTACATCACGTGAATATGTATCAGGCGCTAAAGTATTAGGGGCTTCAGATATATATATTATATTTCGTTATATTTTGCCTCTGTTATTACCACTTATATTAGTTTTATTATCAATTCGTATAAGCACTACTGTTCTTATGGTATCGGGCCTTAGCTTTATAGGCCTTGGTTTACAACCGCCGATGACTGATTGGGGAACAATGATTCAAGAAGGGCAAACCTATTTTAGAACATATCCAATTTTGCTATATGCACCTGGTTTATGTATTCTCACCTTTTGCGGTGCTTTAAATTATATTGGTGAAAGTTATAAAAAACAATTGGTTTAAGGAGGGTATATGGAAACCATTACATTTAATGATGTGAAAATCTCATTCCCTCAAGAGCAAGGGGTTGTGATTGAAAAGTTAAATACAATTATTCAACCGGAACATATAACTGCCATAATTGGTGAGTCAGGGAGTGGTAAATCGGTATTGGGTAAATCTATAGTTGGGTTACTAAATCGGGCAGAGGTGACTGGAAAAATTTTTTATGGGGATACTCTATTAACGCCTACTATCCAACAATCGATACGGGGACAAACGATATTCTATATTCCACAAGACCCTGCTACAGCATTAAATCCATCACTTACTATTAGAGTGCAGATGGAGGATACGTTATACTTTCATCAACATATTCAAGGTGATATTGCATTACAGAAAATTAAACAAGAGCTTTTGGCTTATGAGTTTGACGATGTAGATCGTATATTAAAGTCATACCCATCTCAGTTGAGTGGAGGGATGCAACAGCGAGTTATATGTGCACTAGCATCTGTAATAAAGCCGCAATGGATTATTGCAGATGAGCCGACTAAGGGGCTTGATGCAATATCGAGAAAATCAGTTTATCGTTTATTTTTATCTATGCAAGAGCACCTAAAAAATAGCATGATTCTCATTACACATGATTTAGATTTTGCTGAGCATATTAGTGATTATATTATTGTTATGGAAAAGGGGCGTATTGTAGAAGAAGGATTTACAGAGGCAATCATGCATAACCCTGTTAGTGAATATATGCAAAGTTTATTGTCTTCTATGCCTAAAAGGATGATTTATCATGAATGATAAAATTATAGAAATTAATCGTGTATCTAAATGTTACAATATGGGGCTTTTGGGAAATAAAAAACATAGTATTGTTCATGATGTGTCTTTTGCCATTCGTCGTGGAACGACGTATGGTTTAATAGGTAAAAGTGGTAGTGGTAAGTCAACAATTATGAAAATGATTGTAGGGTTAACATCGATTGATAGCGGTGAAATATTATTCAAAAATCGTCGAATTGCAGATTGGTTACGCTATGATAATCATGAGTATAGAAGTGCGTGCCAAATGTTATTTCAGAATCCATTACAATCAATTTATCCAAAGTTTCTAGCTGAAGAAGCTATACTAGAAGTTGTGAAGATTCATAACTTATCTACCGTGAATATTGAGCAAGATATAGTAGCCATATTAGATATGGTTAGATTAAGTACAAGTATTTTTGAAACGGCATGTAATAGAGTTGAGTGGTGGTGAGTTACAGCGCTTGTGTTTGGCTAGGATTCTCTTGGTTAATCCAGAACTTATTTTTATTAGATGAGCCAACAACACAATTGGATACAGGTGCACAATTTCAAATTATGACTATATTAAAAGAACTCCAACAAGAAAAACATTTATCATATCTATTTGTAAAGTCATGATATTGATCTGATGAAATATTTAGCACATGATGTAGGGTGTTATAGAACGCGGGAAATCATTGAAGAGTGCCTTAGCGAATCTGTACTACAAAATCCAAAAGTCCCAGTTTATGAAACAATTATTAGATGCTTATTATACGTTGTAAAATAGATTAGACTATCAATCTATATAATTGATAATGTGGATTTTCAATATAACTGAGAAATATATGCTAATTCTTAAAGGTTATAAATTTGTATTAGTTTTATGATTTGAATATATATGTATTTTTGCATAATTTAACATGATTCTGTTATTCTTTATTGCACCATATTATACCTATATATACAGAGTTACATTAGAATATATAGACCTCTATATTTTTTTGTATAATTATAATTATTTACTTTTATATTCTCAAAATACTATAGGAGGTATGTGTATTGTTAGAGAATTATAAATATAGTATATTTATAATTGATAAAAGTGAATAAACTGAGTGTCGGTTCTACCGAGCGTAAAAGAGGAAAATAGGTGCAAATCCTATACTATGAAAATAGCTGTAATGAGGAGCAATATTTCGTATTAGGGTCACTGGGAAACTGGGAAGGCTGAAATGTTGTGATGAATCAAAAGTCAGAAAGCCTGCTCAATCTTGCAGGGCATCGTGTCACAGCATGGTGTTTTTCTTTAGGTTAGTCAGGTCGGCTAATCTTTTTTTATGGTTATTTCATAGATTTTATTACACGGCATCATATTATATGTTTACTCTCTATGTGTATCTATGTTTATTCACTATTATGTGTTTTTATTTGAGAAAGGGTATAGGAGGTGCCTATGGGCAAACGCTTTGCTAAACAATTAGGACAGTTTATTGTCACCTTGTTTGGCATCACATTTTTGACATTTTGTCTCACCTATTTAGCTCCAGGGGACCCAGTTACGATGTTACTGGAAACGGCAGATACTATCGTGTCTCAAGAGACGATTGATGAAACTCGAGCACAATTGGGGTTGGATAAGCCGTTTATCGTACAGTATGCAAACTGGGTAGTCAATGCAGCTCACGGTGACTTAGGAATGAGTTACTCTGCTAAAAAACCGGTAGTGGATCGCATGTTAGAAGCATTACCTGGTACGCTTATATTGGCAGGAACTGCATTGGTATTTACAATTCTATATGCATTACCAGCAGGGATACTGAGTGCGTATAACCGGAATAAATGGATAGACTATGTACTGAGAATTCTTTCTTTCATAGGTGTATCTATGCCAACATTCTGGTTAGGCCTTGTATTAATTTACATCTTTGGCTTAAAACTCGGTTTAGTTCCAATTGCTTCGTCACGTATAACGGCGACAGGCGTTATTTTGCCAGCCGTTACATTAGCGGTTGTCGTTGGTTCTAAATACATGCGTCAAGTACGACTCGTTATCCTTGAAGAAATGCAAAAGGATTACGTTATCGGTGCCCGTGCGCGTGGTGTGAGCGAAATGAAGATTTTATTCGGTCACATTTTGCCTAATGCAGTCTTGCCATTGATCACAATTTTAGGTGTTCTTATTGGTTGGTTATTAGGTGGTGTAGCGGTAGTTGAAATGGTATTCTCTTGGCCTGGTCTCGGGAATATGGCCATTTACGCCATCACTATGCGTGACTATCCATTGATTGAAGGTTTTGTGTTATGGGTTGCTATTGCATACATGTGTATCAATGCTCTAGTTGATGCATCCTATGTTCTATTAGACCCTAGATTGAAAAGGGAGAGAGCATAATGAAAGAATTTATTCAGAAACATAAATTGTTCTCTTTCTACACTGCATTGATGCTTATTATCGTATTCATTGCTATTTTTGCACCATGGCTTGCGCCGGGCGATGCTTTTTCCTCAGATATGACAAAAGCATTACAAGCCCCTAGCGCACAACATTGGTTTGGTACCGATAAATTGGGCCGTGACGTATTGTCTCGTATCATTTATGGTACTCAATTATCCTTGTTCATGGGTGTATCCATTGTAGTGATTATGGTAAGCATTGGTACAGTTATCGGTGCCGTAGCAGGTTACTTTGGCGGCAAGGTTGAAATGGTTCTTATGCGCTTGGCGGATATTATGTTATCCTTCCCAGGTGTAGTACTCGCCATTGCAATCGCCGGTATCTTAGGGGGCAGTATTGTAAATACCATCTTAGCACTCTCCGTTGTAGGGTGGGCTAAATATGCGCGTCTTGTACGTTCTATGACGTTGAAAGTACGTGGTGAAGAATATGTAACGGCAGCCGTTATGATGGGTGCCTCTACATGGACGAATTTTACGCCGTCATATTATTCCTAATATTTTGCCCCTCGTTGTAACGACAGGTGCTCTAGATATTGGGGCGATTATGATTGAGGTTGCAGGTTTATCCTTCCTTGGATTCGGTGCACAACCACCAACACCTGAATGGGGGCCTTATGCTTAAATGAAGGTCGTCAATATTTGCAAACGAGTCCTTGGCTCATGGCATTCCCTGGCATGTCTATCCTTATCGTAGTAGCTATCTTTTCAACCTTTGGTCTGACTCTCTACGGGATGTAGTAGATCCCTAAAGAAATCAAGGTTAGTTTAGTGTGATGCTTATTTATAGATGGTTTTGTGACAGTTGTCGATAAATAAGCATACTATGGTTTTTTTCATTATGACTATGTAAATTTAGTAGTCATGATGTGTATATTTTATGGTTATATGTATGTACAAGGAGATTTTAAATGAAAAAAATCTTGGAAAAAAAGGCTCTTTTAGCAGGCCTCAGCATTGTAATGATGGGTTCCTTCATCGCTGGTTGTGGTTCCGATAACAATGGTGCTGCTAATAAGGATGTTTTAAAAGTTGGTGTAACTAACTTTGCCTCTTCATTAGATCCTACGGAAAAACTTTCTTCGCTTGGGTTGTCATGCGTTATGGTATAGGGTGAAACATTGACTAAGTTTGATGAGCACATGAAGCCTCAACCTTGGATTGCATCTAAATGGGAAGTGTCTCCAGATCATAAAACTTGGACTTTCACAATCAATGATAAGGTGAAATTCTCTAATGGTAAAAAAGTTGATGCAGCAGCGGTAAAAAGCTTCTATTGAGCGTTCTTTTGAAAAAGTCTAATATTGCAAAAACGTTCTTTCGAATATGATTCTATTGAAGCAAATGGCCAACAATTAGTTATCATAAACAGATAAAGAATATCCTAATATGCCAGGTCTTTTGGCAGATCCCAATATTCCTAATTGTTGATGTGCAATCTGAAAAAAAGATGGCCGTAACTTTCGCTAAAGAAGGTCCCTATCGGTACAGGCCCATACGTAGTAAAATCTTTCACTAAAGAACGTGCTGAAATGGCGGCGAATGAAAACTACTGGGATGGTGCAGTACCGTTTAAAACCGTAGAAATTCCTTCCATCGACGATCCTAATACGCGTGCTATGAGCTTGCAATCTGGTGATGTAGACATGGCTGTTAATATCGGTCCCTGGTGAAATTGGCTTGTTCCAAAAGCAATGACAAAGTTCAAAGTAGATGAAATTGCATCTCTTCGTGTTGTATTAGCTCGTATCAATCAAAAAGGTATTCTTGGTGACGACAAGGTTCGTGCAGCTGTAATCTCTGCAACAGACCGTAAAAACTATGCAGATGTATTATTAAAAGGGTACATTCATTCCTGGTTCCGCTCCAATTCCACCATCTATGGACTACGGCTTCAAATGACTTTGAAAGATCCTAATGCGTATAATCCTGAACGTTCTAAACAATTGTTAGCTGAAGATGGCTGGAAAGATACTGATGGCGATGGTATCCTTGATAAAGATGGCAAACCATTAACATTCAACTTCGTTGTATATAACTCGTGCAGAATTACCACTTTATGCAGAAGCTGTCCAAGCAGATCTTAAAAAAAGTTGGTATCGATATGAAAAATCAAAACAGTTGACTACAACTTGATTGATAAAATGGGTCAAGATGGCGATTATGATATGCTTATCTCCAACATCGTAACTGCTAATACAGGTGATCCCAATCTGGTTCTTAGCTAACTACTGGCATACTAATAATCAATGGTTCTAACCCTCAAAACGGTTCTGGTTACTCCAATCCACAAGTTGACCAATTGTTAGATGCTGCTCAAACTGAATTTCGACCCTGCAAAACGTCGTGAATATGCAATTCAAATTCAACAATTATTGATGAATGATGGCGCTGCATTGTTCTTAGGTTATCCCTAAAAACTAATATCATTACTGGTTCTTACTTGAAAAGGTGCTGTCATGTACCCAAGTGATTACTACTGGATTACTAACAAAATTACAAAATAGTAAGGAGCTATAATGGCAGAAAACATACTAACTGTAGAGAACCTTAGCATCGCGTACCAAGGTGTGCCTGCTGTTATGGATGTAAACTTTTACCTTGGAACGCGGTAAGGTATTGACCATCGTAGGGGAATCCGGATCCGGTAAAGACTACCGTGATCCGGGCCCTCATGGGGTTTATTGCCTGTCGGTGGTGAGGTCACAGATGGTACAATGATCTTTAATGGTCAAGACCTTCGCACCCTATCTAAGTCAGAATGGAGATCCATACGTGGCAAAGACATGGCCATGATTTTCCAAGATAGCGGTAGTGCACTCGATCCGATTGTACGCATTGGTAAACAATTTAGAGAACTATTCAAAGCTCACATTGAAATCTCCAATGACGAATGCGATCGTCGTGCTATTGAATTATTAGAGTCTGTTGCGTTACCTAATTGCGCAGATATCCTTCGCCGCTATCCACATGAGCTGTCTGGTGGTCAACGCCAACGGGTAGGCATTGCTATGGCACTGGCTTTAGACCCAGCATTACTCATCGGTGATGAACCAACATCTGCTCTAGACGTGACAACACAATCTCAAGTTGTTATGCAAATGATGGAATTATCTAAAGTGCATAATTCCGCTATCGTTATGGTAACCCATAACCTTGGTGTGGCGGCGTATATGTCCGATTACATCATCGTTATGAAAAAAAGGGCCGTGTCGTGGATGCCGGTACACCTCAAGAAATCTTAGAAAACCCATCTAACGAATACACAAAACAACTAAAAGATGCGGTACCAACATTGGGAGGAGGTCGTTACATTGACTAACTACGCAGTAGAAATTAAAAATGTATGTAAACGATTCCCACTTCCTACTGGTGGCGAACTTGAGGCATGTAAAAATATCAATATCACCCTTGAAAAAGGGCAATCTCTTGGTATTGTAGGTGAATCCGGCTCTGGTAAAACAACATTGGTTCGTATGATTATGAAAATGTTGCCTATTACAGAAGGTGAAATCTACGTAGACGGTGTTGAAATTCAACATATGAATGCGGAACAAACTAAAGAATACCGTCAAAAAAATTCAAATGGTATTCCAAGATCCATCCGCTGCATTTAATCCGCGCATGAAGGTTAAGGATATTATCCTTGAACCACTCTATAACTTTGGCCTTCTAGAAAAGGGCAAGGAAGAGCAAATCGCTGGTGATTATCTTGAAATGGTAGATTTACCGCGTGAATTTATGCATCGATTCCCTCATGAGATGTCCGGTGGTCAACGTCAACGTGTGGCTATTGCACGGGCCATCGTGTTGGAACCTGAAATTCTCGTGTTCGATGAAGCAACGAGTGCCCTTGACGTATCTGTTCAAGACTCCATTGCGTATCTCTTAGCTAGATTACAAAAGAAACGGAATTTGACATATCTATTCATCGCTCATGATATCGCTTTCATTCGTACTATGTGCCATAAGGTTGTAGTTATGTACAAAGGCGACATCGTTGAAGAAATAGATGCGTTCCACCTAGCAGATGCTAAACATCCGTATACCAAGGTATTGTTGAGTTCTATCTTTGAAATTGGTAAACCACACAATCCATTATCGATGGATACCGTTACTAATGATACAAATATATAATCTTATTGGTGAAAGCCTTCGCGTATGCGGAGGCTTTTTATCTTTGCCATTTACTAAATATATACTATATGATTGAGAAATTTTTGATAAATAGGATATGATAAACAAATAATATACCCACGGGGGTATAACAGGACGTATTCACATGAACATATTTTGATAGACATCAAGCCGAGTATATAGATTAGTAATAGGAGATTATATGAAAAAAATAAAACGAGTGCTGGCTACATGTGCCCTATTAGGTCTTGCCGTAGTCGGTCTGACTGGTTGTGGGACGAATTCTAGCGCAGACAAAGATGTCTTGCGCGTAGGTGCCATTGGATTTGCTAGTACATTAGAACCTACAGAAAACTATTTTAGCTGGGTTGTAGTACGTTATGGTATTGGTGAAACACTTGTTAAATTTGATGATACGATGAAAGCTAAGCCTTGGCTTGCTTCGAAATGGTCCGTTTCTGAAGATGGAAAAACATGGACTTTCACCATTAATGACAAGGCTAAGTTTTCCAATGGTCGAAAGGTGACGGCTCAAGCCGTAAAAGAGTCATTTGAGCGAACTTTTACTAAAAGCAATCGTGCTAAGACGTTTTTTACCTATGATTCTATTATAGCTGATGGTCAAACATTAACGATTCACACAGATAAGGCGTATCCTAATTTACCAGGTTCCTTGGGGGATCCATTGTTTGTTATTGTAGATGTTCAGTCTGAAAGAGACGGTCGAAACTTTAGTTCTGATGGTCCTATTGGAACTGGGCCATATGTGGTGACATCCTTTACCAAGGAACGTGCTGAACTAGCGGCTAATGAACACTATTGGGATGGTGACGTGCCGTTTAAACGGGTAGAAGTACCGGCCATTAATGATGCTAATACGAGAGCCATGGCACTACAATCTGGTGATATCGATATGGCGATTAATATTGGACCTGGTGAGTACGGTTTATTTACAGATAATAAAGACTATACTGTTACAGAGGCATCATCGTTGCGGGATGTAATGGCGCGTATGAGCCAAAAAGGTGAATTGAAAGATCCTAATTTGAGGACCGCTCTTATTGCTGGCATAGACCGTGATAGCTATGCTAAAAACCTTTTGAAAGATACATTCATAGCCGGTAAGGCGCCATTGCCACCTAGCCTTGATTATGGATTTAAACAATTAAAGGATACTAATCTGTATGATCCTAATAAGGCTAAAACATTATTAGCTAAGTCCGGATGGACAGATACCAATGGGGATGGCATTGTCGATAAGAATGGTAACAATCTGTCACTAGTTTTATATACCTATACATCAAGACCTGAATTGACGCTTTATGCAGAAGCTATGCAGGCAGATTATAAGAAAATCGGTATTGACGTACAGATTAAAATCGTCGATTATACGATGATTGATGAACTAGCTAAAACCGGTGATTATGATTTATTGGTTTCCAGTGTCGTTACTGCTAACACGAGTGACCCTGTATGGTTTTTAAAACAATATTGGGGTAGCAATATCGATGAAGATAATCCGAATAACGGTTCTGGATTTAGTAACGCTCGTTTTGATGAACTTATGGCACTGGCATGTTCTACGTTAGATGCTACAATCGCACGCAATGCTATCATTAACGCACAGCAAATTTTGCTCGATGAGAATGCTACCATATTCCTTGGTTATCCTAAGATTAATATGATTGGTAAAAGCTATCTAAAGGGCATTCACACATCACCTAGTGAATACTATGTAATTACGAAGGATTTGAAAAAAGAATAAGTAGTATTGATTGGCTTTCTATTTCAGCTATATTAAATTGTATGCCTACAGATGAATCGATTGCTGCTATCTACAAACGGTTATCTGATTATTGCCAAATAGATCGTTCAATTCCTCAATGGGGTGATGCTCCTGTTTGGAATGAGCTACATATGTCTACAGATTTTCCAACTTATTGGGATTAGTCACACACACTTTTTGTCCTATAACCCATAAAAGGACTAGTCTTTGGACTAGTCCTTTGTGCTGTGCAAATATTATTTTTTACTATCTACCGCATCAAGATCATTCATATCCACCTCGTTGGCACGGCCAATCATGCGATTGTATTTTACATATAATTGCGTATATGCTTCGCCATAGGAGGAGTTGATAATGATGTAATTTCTTGCTTCTGCAATAAATTCTTTTACAGCATCTTGATATTGTTTAACCGCAGCTTGCGTTTCTGGTTTTGTACCAGGTTGCAAGTCATTCAAGCGTTTTGTAATTTCTTGTAGATTGGTTTCGACCTTTTGTGTATCTGTATTACCATCAGGATCGATAATATCTATGGTTTGAGATAATAGTATATTTAATTCAATGAAAATTAACTGCATTGACTCTGTTTTTCATCAGCGAATTCTTTTCATGCGTTCTGAATATAATTCGTTATTACGATTTTCAAGTGCTAAATCGTATGCATTATAGGCCGCATTGAATTGATCTGCTAATGGTACATATTGGCTAGCTAAGTTATCACTACCTACAAAAATTATCTTTTTTTCAAAAAGTTCTATCTGTGTAGTAGTTTTGAAGTTGGTCGGCCACAGGAATTAATTGCGATAAGATGGTAAGTAATTCATCCGTCGCTTTATTTACATCCTCATATGGTGTGGAACTTTCTTCTTTAGCTGCTTCAAGCTGAGCTTTTAATTTCTTATAGTCAGGTAATGTTACAGACGTATTATGTGTATGATTGCGCAATTCTTCAAGAGTTGGTTGTATTTGATAGGTATAGGCAACACTATTTAAATTAAATGTATCAGCTGCCTCGATATAAGGTCGTAAGGCATTGATCTTGTCCTCAATTGTAGAGCGATATAATATTGTAGTTGCTTTATTGGATAGGAAATGATAAGCGCAATAAATGCCTCCACCAATAACAGCAATCCCTAGAATTACAGGCTAAGATTAATTTAATATAACCCTTTTTTTCAATTGCCAATACTCCTTGTAAAAACGCGTTTGTGAAAAAAATATCTATACTTTATATTCTATACAGTTGATATCAGTATTATTATAGCATAGATTAAAGGGGCAAAAAAGATACATATAACTGATAATTATTAAATAAATATTAAATATTATAAAGCATTAATGGCTATTTGAGTAAGTAATATATTTATTGATATGCAATGCAGTGTATGTTTATTTCATATTTATAAGTTGGTATAATTAAATTAACAAATGGGAGGTGATTGGAATGGATTTTGAACGTCGCTATGATTCTATTGAAGAAGTTTTAGATGTAGCAAAGTCTGCAGAAGGTAAGCTTGTAAAGGAGTATGATGTAACTAATCGACTTGAGACGAAGAAAAATAAGGGAGGCATAGGTCAAATCATTGAAGAAGGCTTATTTCATATGGCTCCCAATAGTCGTGCAGAAGCTGATTTTGCTAACCTAGATCTTGAATTAAAGGTTACTGGCATCAAAACAAATGCAAAGCAGACATCCTTCTCAGCAAAGGAAAGATTAGTACTCAATATTATTGATTATATGGAAGAGTATAAGCGTACTTTTGAAGAATCATCATTGTGGCATAAGAATAAAAAAATCTTGCTTATGTTTTATAAATGGATTGATGGTGTGAATAAAGGTGAATTTCCTATTCTTAAATCCGTTATCCATCAATTTTCTGAATCGGATTTAGCTATTGTTAAGCAAGACTGGCAAATTATTATAGATAAAATCAAAGCGGGTAAGGCTCATGAAATTTCTGAGGGGGATACCATGTATCTTGCTGCTTGTACAAAAGGTGCTAATGCAAAGAGTATGCGAAAGCAACCTTTTTCTGATATTCCTGCAAAACAGAGAGCCTATTCGTTAAAGAACTCATATATGACTGCTTATGTAAGACGAATTCTTATGAATGAAGACGTAATCTCAGTTTTCAAACCAGAAGAATTAAAGTCTAAATCAGTTGATGAGTTATTACATGAAAGATTTGCACCTTATATTGGGCGTACATTATATGAATTAAAGCGTCACATTAACTTTGCAGAAAACAAGAATAAAGCGATGTATGCTAAATCTAGTCAGTGATCTACTTGGTATAAAAGGCACTAGTCTTGATGATACTGAGGAATTTGCTAAGGCAAATATCAAATTTAAGACTATCCGTTTAGAACCAAATGGTGTTCCTCGTGAACATATGTCATTTGAACAAATTGACTTTGATAGATGGCTCAATGCATCTTGGGAAGAATCCCAAGTATATGAAACATTTGAAAATACAAAAGTTCTTATTTGTTGTATTTCAATTTACTGAGACTGAACGAGAGAACCCTAACAGAGTACCCTATTTGAAAGGCATTAAGTTGTGGAATATGCCGGAGCAAATTATTGAGACTGAATTAAAGGATTTATGGAAAACGGTGCATGACATATTAGCAGTTGGTGTTGAACTAACACAAACACCAAGGGGTGTGAAAAATAATTTACCAGGAGCTAAGTTTAATGGTGTTTGCCATATTAGACCAAAAGCTGCTAATGCAGCCGATAAAGTTCGATTACCAGATGGTCAAATGATTACAAAACAGACATATTGGTTAAATAGAGAGTATATTGCAGAAATAGTGAGAGAGTTATAATTTATGGATTATAGTGAGAGAACTAAATATAATTTTGAAGATGATTTGTTGGGAGAGCAGGCGATAAATAAGTTTTTGGTTGATTTTCTCTATGAAAAATTCAAAGAAAAAGGATATATTATTGATTTTGAGGTCTCTAGAGAGTTAAATAAGCAGCATGCAGGAAGTGATACTGTTCTTATTCTTAAGAGTGGAAAGAAAATTGTTGTAGATGAAAAGGCCGCTATCCATTATGCAAAAACTAATTTAAAGGAAAAAGCTATGCCCACATTCGCCTTTGAAGTGTCTTATATGTATAATGGGCAATTAAAAGAGGGTTGGCTGACTAATCCAAAATATAATGAAACACAGCGATATTTATTATGTTGGTTATGGGTACAGGATGGGACCAATAAAAGCCGCTTAAAGTATGATGACATTGTGCAAATAGAAGCTATGATTTTTGAAAAGACCGACATTCAAGAATACATTATAAATATAGTCACTGCTGATACAGATATCGTAAAGTTTCATACTGTAGCTTCTGATAAAGAGTAAGTTTAGAAGAAAAAATCTTGCAAAAAGCACTTGATAAAATTGATGAACCTGTAGGGGAAGAGACATATCCAAAGTGGTATTTAACTGGCAGGAATATATTATCTGAGCAACCTTTAAATATAATACTTTATAGGAATCAATTAGAAAATTTAGCTACATCGCATTGGTTAGTAACGAGAAAAGGACTTATAAGATTAGATAAATAATAGAAATAGATCTTGATCTTATCTCTAAAATCTGATATAATATGTTCGAGTAATTTATTGATAAGGGGTTATGATGAAGATATTTTCTATGTTTGATGGCGTAGGTGGGTTTATAGTAGGCCTTGAGAACTCAAGTAAAGAGGTCTTTCAAACACTATATTCCAATCAGTATGAACCATCGAGAAAGATTCAAGATGCTTACGAAGTAGGCTTATATAGATTCCCTAATATGGAACATATCGGGACCGATGTTGCACTCATTCCAAATGAGAAGTTTGAAGAGATGAAGCAAAATGGCGTTGATATGATTGTAGGTGGATTCCCGTGCCAAGATTATTCTGTAGCGAGAAGTAAAAAGAATGAACTCGGTATTGAAGGTAAAAAAGGGGTCCTTTTTTGGGAGATAATTCGTGCTACCGAGGTTATTAAACCAAAATATTTAGTTCTCGAAAATGTAGATAGACTACTAAAGGCTCCATCTAGTCAACGAGGAAGAGATTTTGCAGTTATGTTAGCTGCGTTTAATGAACTAGGTTATTCTGTTGAATGGCGTGTTATTAATGCTGCTGATTATGGACGTGCGCAACGACGTCGTCGTGTTTTCTTCTTTGTATTTAGAAATGACACAAAATGGGGTGAACGCTTACATACAACATATGAAGCAAAATTCTCTAAAGATACAACTATAGAAGAACGATTAGCACAGTATCAAAACTATATTTTTAAAGATGGTTTATTTGGTCGTCAGTTTCCAGTAGAAGGAACAGCCGTAAAAAAACGCGTACATGCGAATCAGTTAGTAGGCGATATTGCCGAGGTTTCCGAAACTTTCAATGATGGTAAATTTTGGAATTCTGGATTGATGACTAATGGATATTACTATACTATTGAAACCAATCCAATTGTTGAGCCACCAATTACAATGGGGAAAATCGTAGTTCCAGAAGAAACAGTTGATGCTAAGTATTATATTACTGGAGATAAACTTGAAAAGTTCAAATATCTCCGAGGGCCCTAAAAAGTTGACACGCACCTCAGCAGATGGTCATGAGTATACCTATGCAGAGGGAGGGCATGAGTGAATATGATTCCTTAGATTTGCCAGGTCGAACAATGCTTACATCGGAAGGTAGTGTCAATCGCTCAACCCATCTATTAAAAAAATTGATGGGAAAATATCGTTTGATTACACCAATTGAAGCAGAGCGTTTACAAGATTTTCCTGATGATTGGACAAAATTCAAACTCAATGCAAAGGGTGAGGTTGAAGAAGTATCAGATCGGATGAGAATGTTCTTTATGGGGAATGCTTTTGGTAACAGGGTATCGTAAAGCGCATTGGCGATGAGTTACAAAAAAATAGATAAGATATAATATTAAAGAGGCTTTTATAGCCTCTTTTTTGTATAATAATCGTTGCTGATTGTATTCTATACTCCCCTCGTATATAATGGTATTAACAGATTTGTATTTTTTTCGATATAATCACATGAAAGGAGTCATTATGTCTAATTTCATTACTCCTAACGAATTATTACCTATCATGGATGAGGTTATCATCCTCGATGCAAGAGGGTTTCAAGATTATAAACGAGGTCATATTAAAGGCGCTTTTCCCGTCGATATAGATAAGGATTTGACCGGCCCTATCGGTGAACATGGGGGACGTCATCCGTTGCCGGATATGGAGCAATTAGCGAAAACCTTCGAGACATTTGGTATTAATGAAAATTCTAAGGTCGTTGTCTATGATTCTTGGATTTTTTTGGCTGGTCGCCTTTGGTGGACCTTGCGCTACATGGGCCTTAAAGATGTCCGCGTTTTATCTGGCGGTATTGAAAGATGGGTGAAAGAAGGTCATTTGTTGACTAAGGATCCTGCGACTTTACCTACAGAACCAACGACATTTAACTATACGTTGCAAACGGATATGACCATGAGTCGCAACGAAGTATTAGCAGCGAGTAAGTCTGGTTCTCATGTTATCGTCGATGCCCGCGCACCAGAACGTTATGATGGTTCGGTGGTCGATGTTATGGATGGCATGACAGGACATATTCCGGGGGCTGTTAACCATTTTTATGAAAGTGGCTATACTTCGGAAGGTCCTCGGTCTATTAAGGACTTAGAAAATGAGTTCTACAATGAAATCTATCAACAAAAACCTGTTGTTACCTATTGTGGCTCTGGTGTTACCGCATGTAATGCTCTACTTGTTATGAGTGAAGCGGGACTTAACTCTGCTTTGTATGTAGGTAGTTCTAGTGATTGGGTAACCTATGATGAATTCCCAATTCAAACGGGGGTTGAAACATTATGAGAATGTTAAATCATATTTTATCAGTCGTTGCATTTGCTTATTTATGCTATCACTTGTATACCTACGGCCCTGGTCTATTCAATGTAACGGTTATGATTATCTTTTTGTTATCCGTTGTGGCGAATTACTTTAGATATCGTAAGGAAAACGAAATGAAAGCCAATGAAGCATCGCGACAAGCACGCGCTCAAGCTAAGCATGATCGAAAACATAAACATGCTCGTGAAAGCTAACTTTCACAAATAATATTGTATATAAATGCCTTATAAGGAGTATCAATGAAATTAATATCCTGGAATGTAAATGGATTGCGTGCAGCCGTAACAAAAGGCTTTATCGATTCCTTTAACGAATTAGATGCAGATATTTTCTGCTTGCAAGAAACAAAATTACAACCCCATCAAATTGAATTAGAATTACCAGGTTATGAACAATTTTGGAATAGCGCAGTGAAAAAAGGCTATAGTGGAACCGCTGTATTTACACGTATTAAACCGATTGCGGTGACAAATGGTATCGGCATTGAAGAACATGACCAAGAAGGCCGTGTCATTACTGCTGAATACGATAATTTCTATCTCGTTTGCTGCTACACGCCGAATAGTCAACGTGAATTGGCGCGTTTAGACTATCGTATGACTTGGGAAGATGCGTTCCGTGCATATCTATTAGAATTGGATAAGAAGAAACCGGTTATTCTCTGTGGCGACCTTAATGTGGCTCATAATGAAATCGATTTGAAAAATCCTAAAACAAATCGTAAGAACGCTGGCTTCTCCGATGAAGAACGAGCTAAGATGACAGAATTGTTGGAATCTGGTTTTACCGATACATTCCGTTATTTGTATCCTGATGCGGTTGATGAATATAGCTGGTGGTCCTACATGGGCAAGGCTCGCGATAGAAACGTGGGATGGAGAATTGACTACTTTATTACATCTAAACGCTTGGACGACAAAATTAAAGAGGCCAAAATCCATCAACAAATCTTTGGTAGTGATCACTGTCCAGTGGAACTCGATATTGAATTATAATATGTGATATGGTGAAAGCTTGGCTTCATATATCGATATTAACGTATAAAGCCTCATCTACGGATGAGGCTTTCATAAGGAGGAACGATGGCACAAAAGCAAAAAGCCGTTGTATTATTTAGCGGCGGCGTAGATAGCACAACATGTTTGGCGCTCGCCATTGAGCGATTTGGCAAAGAGAATGTGGTGCCCTTATCCATACAATACGGCCAAAAACATAGCAAGGAATTAGAGGCTGCAGCCAACGTATTATCATACTACGGCATAGAAGGCAAAACGATGGATGTAACAAAACTGTTTGCATTCAGTAATTCATCCCTATTGAAACAGTCCACAGAGGACGTCCCTACTGGTTCCTACAAGGAACAACAAGATGAACATGGGGAAGGACCCGTTAGCACCTATGTACCATTTAGAAACGGCCTGTTCCTATCCGCTGCGGCATCCTTAGCATTATCCCTCGATTGTGGCTATATCTATTATGGCGCCCATGCCGATGATGCAGCTGGCAATGCATACCCAGACTGCACAGAAACATTCTACACATCTATGGGTAATGCCATCTTTGAAGGCTCCGGCCAAGAATGCTCCCTTGAAGCACCATTCATCAATTGCAACAAAGCCGACGTAGTCCGCGAAGGCCTTCGTCTAGGCGTGCCATACCAACTTACCTGGTCCTGCTACGAAGGCGGTGACCACCCATGCGGCCATTGCGGCACCTGTATCGACCGCCAAGAAGCCTTCCGCGCAAACGGTGTAGAAGACCCGTCATATTAGTTGAGCGCCGTTTGGCGGGCGGATGTTAGGTTAGCGTAAAGAATGCAATTGAGCATAAACCGTTATGCTAAAGAATTGACTACTTCTACAGAGCGACTTTAGTAGGTCAAGGCCCTCGGCCGAAGACCGTTAAGCTAGCTGGAGCGGTTGTAGAAGTAGTCAATTCTGCTCTCAGAACGGTACCTAGCCGAAATTAAAGAATTATGATATGATAATCATACCGCCAAACGGCGAACAACTATATAAGACAGTTTGAAACCATCCTGTCTCTAAACAAAACTACGGAAAACATAAGCACATTCGAGCATGGTAGTTTTGCCATGCTCTTTTTTATTGAAAAGGAGGTGAGTGCATGATTTCTACACGAAAATTAACGATTTCTGCTATGGTAGTAGCATTGTATATTGTTCTTATTTATCTAACTCAAGGAATTTCCTTCGGTGCGTACCAAATTCGTATAGCTACATCTTTATATGCACTTGCTTATGCCTTTCCGTTCTTAATCGTTCCTATGGGCATAGGTAACCTCATTTCTAATTTCTTGTTCGGAGGCCTTGGCGTCCTTGATATGGTAGGGGGCTTTGGTGTTGGTATTTTGACGACTGGTATCATCGTATTGATGCGCCGTGCTGGACTTAGCGCGTGGTGGGCGATGCTGCCAATCACCTTAGTACCTGCATTATGCGTACCATTGTGGCTTAGCCCACTTGTAGGTGTTCCGTACTGGGCATTGGTGATCAATTTATTGATTGGTCAAACAATCCCAGGCATCGTAGGTGCTACATTGGTGAAAGCTCTCGCATCTCGCCGTACAGTAGCCGCTTTGATGAACGCCATTAAATAACTACATAACATATAATATAAAAGGACTGACTTTCACAATGGAAAGCCAGTCCTTTTACTATATGAAATTGTTGGAGAATAACCTTAGCAATTGTAGCCGCGAAGTGTTGTTTCGATGACAAGTCGTTCGAGGGCTACCATGTATGCAGCTAGGCGAGGGGCTACATTGTATTTTTGTTGCATTTGCCATACTGCTTCAAAGCTGTTTTGCATATTTCTAGTGAGGCGTTCATTTACCTCTTCGAGGGACCAGTAGAAGCCAGCTTTGTTTTGTACCCATTCATAGTAGGATACAACTACACCGCCACCATTAGCAAGTACGTCAGGAATAATATCGATGCCTTTTTCAAAGAAGTATGTATCTGCATCATTTGTAGTTGGACCATTAGCACCTTCTAAGATAATCTTAGCACGTACATTTTCCATGTTGCCCTTGTTAAGTTGATTTTCAAGGGCTGCTAGATAGAGGATATCCACATCTTGGGCTAACAATTCTTCACCGGTAATGGTAGTCATGCCTGGCTCGGAGTAACCAACCAAGGAACGACCATGAGAATTAGCATATTCATAAGCTTTTTCAACATCGAGGCCATTTGGATTGTATAGATTAACAGCTACGTCGCCGATAGCTACAACCTTAGCACCTGCTTCTGCAATGAGGCGAGCACCAACGGACCCTACATTACCAAAGCCTTGAACGGCGACAGTCATGTTTTTAATATCTAAGCCTTTTTTAGCTAAATAGCATTGCAATGCGATGAGGCAACCGCGGCCGGTAGCTTCGTTACGGCCTAGGGAGCCGCCTACTTCGATAGGTTTACCTGTAACGATACCTGGGCTCCATTCGCCTTTTAATGTGCTGTATTCATCAACAATCCAGCTCATGATTTGTGCATTTGTATTTACATCTGGAGCAGGAACGTCGGTATTAACGCCGATGATAGGTGCAATGCGACGTACAAAGTTACGCGTTAACCGTTCTAATTCGCGAGGGTTCAATGTTTTAGGATCAACCTTGATGCCCCCTTTACCACCACCATAAGGGATATTGGCGATAGCATTTTTTATAGTCATCCAAGCCGCTAATGCACGAACTTCGTTTTCATCAGAATCTGGGTGAAAACGAAGACCGCCCTTGGCACTGCCACGCAATGTGGAGTGTTGGCAACGATAGCCTTCATATACGCGGACTTCGCCATTATCTAGTTGGAGTGGAACGGATACCTTTAGTTCCCGTTCTGGATGGCGTAGTACTTCATAATCATTTCTTGTGTAGCCAAGCTTTTCGGCCGCTACATCAAGTGTGTTTAACATGTTTTCATAGGGATTATAGTTTTGCATATAAAAGTCCTCCTGATAATTCAGAATCAATGGATTGTTTAAATGTCTTGCTATTTATTGTATTCGACATGGACGAATGAATACCCTACATACAATGTTAACTATATTCTATAGTTGGATATGATTGTAAATAGTTAGAGCTTTCACAAAAATAGGGTCCTTATTCCAAAGAATAAAGACCCTAAGAATCGGTATATATTATTTTTCGATTGTATCTTCTACAGGTGTAGCAGGTACAGAGGAATCTGTAGTTTGACCTTCGCCCCACCATACAACACCGAATGTATGATTAAGAACGGAACGGTTAAATACAGGTGTATCGATACCGGCTTTACGTTGTTTGATGTAATCATCAAGCGCAAGACCTGCGGTACGTCCCATACGAACGATGGAGCTAATGTTTGTTAACACTAAGAACGCCATGAATAAGTCGGCTAAGTTCCATACGAGATCAAGAGAGGCGATAGAGCCGATGAATGTCATTAGGACTACGCCGATACGGAATAAATGGAGACAATATTTTTTGTCTGTTAAGTGGCTGATGTTGATTTCACCATAATAGTAGTTACCGATAAGGGAACTAAAGGAGAACATTACGATGAATACAGCAACAGCAGTAGGTGCCCAGGAACCGAGTTCTTGAGCTAGGTTATGTTGCACAAGTGCTACACCAGTAAGACCTGTTGTGCTATAGTCGCCAACCATGAGAACGATAAATGCAGATGCTGTACAGATAATGAATGTATCAAGGAATACACCGAATGCTTGAACAAGGCCTTGTTCTACAGGGTGATTAACAGCGGCTGTTGCAGCTGCGTTTGGTACAGAACCTTCACCGGCTTCGTTGGAGAATAGACCACGTTTAATACCGTTCATTACAGTAGCGCCTAATAGACCGCCACCGGCTGCAGATGGTTCAAATGCAGATGTAACGATTGTATAGATTACATGAGGGAATTGGCTGATATTGGAGATGACTACGAATAAGGCAGTTGCAATGTAAAGAACAGCCATGATTGGAACGATGATTTCAGATGCTTTGGCAACGCGGCTGATACCACCAAAGATGATAAGACCAACAAGTACGGCTACAACAACACCGGTATAGGCTACATCAAAGTTGAAAATTTGAAGGGATGCAGCCAATGTGTTGGCTTGTACAGAGTTGTAAATCCAACCATAGGTAATGCTGATTAAAATAGCGAATAAAACAGCTAGGAATTTGTTGTTAAGACCGTAGCGGATATAGTAGGCAGGACCACCGTAGAAACCGCCTTTAGCAACAGGTTCCTTGTAAATTTGAGCGAGTGTACTTTCAATAAAGCCAGTAGCAGCACCGATAAGGGCGATAACCCACATCCAGAACACGGCGCCAGGACCACCGAGTACAACGGCGATAGCGATACCAGCGATGTTACCAACACCTACGCGAGATGCGGTACTAACGCAGAATGCTTGGAATGAGGATACATGGTTCTTTTCTGTTTTAGAACCAGCGCCAGAGGCGACAAGGCGAACCATTTCCTTAAACATGCGGATTTGGACGGCACCAGTGGTCATCGTAAAGAAGAGACCAGCACCGATGAGAATAAAGATGATTAAGTAGTTCCACAGGTAGGTATTGACCGTGGAGACTGCATCATTGAGTAGAGCTTCCATAAAACTCACCTTTCTTTAATAACACTATAAAATTTGTATCTATTGTACCAAAAAATGAAACATTCTTCTATAGAATATAACAAACACGCATACATAAATACAATTTATATCTATGTATGCGTGTCGTATGCAGTCATCTAGGAGGTTCTAGTATTATATATCCTCTGTATTAAAGGACTTGGCATCCTCCATGCCTTGTAATAAGGTTTGTTCAGAATGTTCCATGTGGATACGCGCTAGTTTACGAGCTTGTACCGCGTTATGGGATGCGATGGCTTCGACCAAAAGGCGATGCTCTTCCCACGTTTTGCGTAACCGGCCTGGTTGGTTCATGGAAAAGCTGCGGAATCGGTATGTTTGTTCCCGCAAGTTGTGGACGATGTCTGCTAAGCGTTCATTACGGGAAGCCTTGTAGAGGACCTCATGAAATGCTACGTCTGCGGCTACTACACTATCCATATCTTTGTTTTCCATGTGATCGCCAATTTCCACGAGCATGCGCTCTAGCGTTTCTATTTCATCGCTTGTAATGCGCTCTGCTGCAAGGCCAGCGGCTAATTCTTCAAGGGCGGAACGGATTTCGAATACTTGGGTAATATCTTTTAACGAAATATTTGCCACATAGGTACCGCGACGTGGAACCATTACGACGAATCCCTCAAGTTCGAGTTTGCGAATAGCTTCGCGGATAGGGGTTCTGCTCACACCGAGTTCTTCGGCGAGGGGGATTTCCATGAGGCGTTCACCCGGTTTAAGGGTGCCGTCCTGAATGGCTGAGCGTAATGTTTCACTCACTACTTCGCTTAATGGTTTATAGGCATCTAGACGTATAGGTTGCAATCGTTTTGTCATTGTACCTCCTCCTGTGTGCAGGTTTTTGTAATTAGTGAAAGCCAGTTATGACCAGCTTTTTTGATCTCTTCTTGTAAGGACAATGCTTGAGCCGGCTTTTCTAACAACACAACCATGGTAGGGCCACTGCCGGTCATGATGGTTGGATAGTCACGGCTCGTAAAGAACTCTTTACACGTAATCAGTTCTTCGTGATCAGGGAATAATAATTCTTCAAATGTATTAGCACTATTTGTGAAAGCCCCATACATATCATTTTGTTCTAAATGGTGTAATACATTAGTAATTGTATCTGATGTGGCGTTGGACTGGCCGTTATAACGACCGTAGGCTACTGCAGTGGATACAGAAATTTCAGGTTTTACCAATAATAGCCAATGAGGTTCAGGTGATGGATGATAGACGAGTTCTTCGCCGCGACCTGTACCACGAGCCGTGCCACCTTTTAATAAGAATGGTACATCGGAGCCGAGTTTAGCACCTAATGTCATCAACTCATCCATGGTGAGGCGCAAATCCCAAAACTTATTGAGGCCTAGTAGCATCGCTGCTGCATCTGCGCTGCCACCGCCAAGACCTGCCGCCGCGGGTACGCGTTTCATGAGGTGAATAGCGGCACCTGCCTTACATCCTGTATACTTTTGTACTTCGCGCAATGCTTTTAATGCTAAATTGCGTTCATCATAGGGGATGAGATCTTGAATGTATTGTGGTAACTCTGGTGCTACACCGGAGAATACAACGGAGTGATGTTTGGCAAAGTAGATGGAGTCCGCCAAACGAATAGACTGGAATATACTGTCGATATTGTGATATCCGTCATCGCGTTTACCAGTAATAGCAAGGCCGATATTGATTTTACTATGACCTAATTGTTCGATACTTTTTGACATAAAATCCTCGATGCGACATATGATTTGTACAAATTTCTATACCATTCGTACATGAGATTAAAAATGATTGAAAATAAACATTAAGTAGTTTATGATGAAACTGTATATGTATGTAAATATATAGTGATAATGCTATATATTCAATTAATTAATTATAGAATATTTATAGTGAAATGGCAATTTAGGGAGGCCTATATGTGGTCTAAATATAAAGATGATGTATACCAATGTATAATCGTTGCCATAGGCTGTGCTATTTTTGGCGTTGGCATCGATGCGTTTGTGTTACCGCACAAATTGGTGAGCACAGGAATTAGTGGTGTTGGTCTTATACTCTATTACATCACAGGACTTTCCGTTGGTACATGGAATGTGATTTTAAACATTCCTATATTTGGGCGGCTTGGCATTGGCTAGGCAAGCGCGTGGTGGTCAATACCTTGTATGGTACCGTCATGTTGTCCTGGATGGTAGATGCCTTTGATTTCTTGCAATACAATATGGTCATTTCTGATCCATTATTGAGTTCTATGATGGCTGGTGTTACAACGGGGGTAGGCCTCGGTATGGTATATCGTGTTGGCGGTAATACGGGTGGACTTGATCCGATAGCATTGATTGTCCGAAAATACTATGGACTTCAAATGGGATCCATTAATAGTGTCATCAATGCTGTTATCTTAGCAGCTGCTGTATTTGTGGTTGGCTTAGAGGCTGTAGCGGTTACACTCGTATCATTGTATGTATATACGATTATCACCAATAAGGTCGTCATTGGTTTTAATCAACGAAAGGTAGCTTTCATCATTACCTATCGAACCTATGAGGTCTGTGATGCGGTCATTAGTAAGGTTGGCCGTGGTGCGACGATTATCAATGGTATCGGTGCTTATACTAGAACGCCGAAACAGATTGTAATGGTAGCGGTTAATTTGCTGCAAGTCAATAAATTAAAAGAAGTTATAGAAGAAGTGGATAATGAGGCTTTCATTCTCATCACAGATGCACAAGAGGTTATCGGCAAAGGATTCACTACACCTGTTGTGCCGACGTCGATAGAAAATCTCGTCAAAGAATGTAAGGATAATGCTCATTATGTAGAACACAAAGATTAGAATAAGGAGGCTAGCATGGCTCATGCATTAGCAGGAAAACCTGTTCAAGAACAAGATATTATAGATGTACAGACCATTGTAGATGCGTACTTTGATAATGTTCCAGATATGACAAATCCTACACAATTGGTTTCATTCGGTACATCTGGCCATCGTGGTACCTCCGTAGATGGTACATTTACAGACCTTCATGTGGCGGCTATTACACAAGCCATTTGTGATGGTCGTAAACAATTTGGTGCTACTGGTCCTATATTCGTAGGCCAAGATACGCATGCATTATCTCAGCCCGCACTTGTGACCGTGCTTGAGGTATTAGCTGGTAATGGCGTTACAGCTATGGTAGATTGTGATATGGCTTTCGTTCCAACACCTTCTGTATCACGCGCTATTATTCGATACAATGAAGAACATGACGATAAGGCGGACGGTATCATTATTACACCGTCTCACAACCCGCCTGATAATGGAGGCATTAAATATAATACGATTATCGGTGGTCCTGCTGATACGGTGGTGACAAAATGGATTGAGATGCGTGCCAACGAGTATTTGACTGCCTATTGTGAAAGTGAGGACTTTAAGCGCATTAGCATAGATAATATTGAACCTACTGCACAAGTGCCATATGACTATAAAGGCTTATATGTGGAAGAATTAGGCGATGTTATTAATATGGAGGCCATTAAAGCGGCCGGTCCAAAGGTATTGGTGGACACATTAGGTGGTAGCGGTGCCAGCTATTGGAATGCTATCAAGGAACGATATGGTCTTGATTTAACTATCATTCATGATGATTATGATCCGACCTTTAGTTTTATGACCTATGACCATGATGGCAAAGTTCGTATGGACTGTTCTTCCACTTATGTGATGGCTTCGGTTATTAATCGAATCGGGGATTTTGATTTAGCAGTTGGTAATGATCCTGATTATGATCGCTATGGCATTGTCGTGTCCAGTGGGCTTATATCGGCTAATACATTTTTAACATTAGCAGCTCGCTATTTATTTACCACGCGGGGATGGAAAAATAAGGGTGTTGGTAAGACTGTTGTATGCACTACGATGATTGATAAATGGGCTGCTGATGCTGAAACTCCTGTGTTTGAAGTACCTGTGGGCTTTAAATATTTTTCACAGCTTTTATTTGATGGAGCCATTGGCATAGGTGGTGAAGAAAGTGCGGGCGCTTCCTTCTTGAAAAAGGATGGCACTGTTTGGACTACCGATAAAGATGGTATGATTATGGCTTTGTTAAGTATGGAAATCATGGCCGTTATGGGAAAATCTGCACTAAAAATGGCTGACGAATTTGTTGAGGAGTTTGGAAATCCAAGTTTTGGCCGTATTGATGCACCATGCAAAAAAGAGCAAAAACAAATCCTAAAACAAATGAGTGCTGAATTAATTACTGCCACTACTGTTGATGGTGATCCCATCATGAATATTCGTACCACATCATTGTATAATGATATGCCAATCGATGGTGTACGCGTAGAAACTGATAAAGGGTGGTTCGTAGCTAGACCATCTGGTACAGAAGATTTATACAAAATTTATGGTGAAAGTTACAAAGGCGATTTAGGTCTTGTGGCACTACTCACTGCAGGTGAGGAAATTGTCAATGCTGCATTAAATGGCACCATAGAGACTGAATGAGCATTCTCATAAAGTTTTCACGCTCTTAATATGATATATGTGATATAATATATTAATATAGTTTATAGAATGAATGAATTTTCATGTACATAGTTTGTAGTGAGTCAGAAAAGGTGATTGTATGAAATTAGTAGTTACCGTAGTTGGTGTCGACCGTGTAGGTATCATTGCTGGTGTCAGCAGTATTTTGGCAGACCATAAAGTAAATATCTTATCTATTAATCAGACGATTCTAGATGGTTTGTTTAATATGATTATGATGTGTGAAACCGAAACTAACGACGTAAAAGATTTAACATCTATTCAAGATGCTTTATCCGAACTAGGTAATACATTAGGCGTAGAAATTCGTGCGCAACATGCTGATATTTTCCTTAGTATGCACCGCGTAGGATAGGGAGGCGCACATGTTATCTATTGACAATATTCTTGAAACGAATCAGATGATTCATGATAACAAGCTCGATGTGCGTACCATTACAATGGGCATTAGCTTGTTAGAATGTGCATCTAGCTCTGGTAAAGAACTCTGCAATCGCATTTATGACCGTATTACAAAAGAAGCTGAACATTTGGTTAAAACCGGTGAGGACATTGAGCGTGAATTTGGTGTGCCTATCATCAATAAACGTATTTCTGTAACACCGATTTCCTTAGTGGCTGGTGGCAGTGATTTAAGATCTTATGTACCAATTGCAGAAGCGCTTGACCGCGCAGCCAAAACTGTGGGTGTTAATTTTATCGGTGGTTTTTCTGCACTCGTTACGAAAGGTGAGACTAAAGCTGACCGTATTCTTATCGATTCTATTCCTGAAGCGTTAGCCACAACAGACATCGTTTGTAGTTCTGTTGGTGTTGGTTCCACTAAAACAGGTATCAACATGGATGCAGTTCGTGATATGGGCATTATCGTTAAAAAGACGGCTGACCTTACTAAAGATAATGATGCACTTGGTTGTGCTAAGCTCGTTATTTTCTGTAATCCTGTAGAAGATAATCCATTTATGGCAGGTGCTTTCTTCGGTGTAACCGAAGGTGATAGCGCTATTTCCGTAGGTGTATCTGGCCCAGGTGTTGTAAAACATGCTCTTGAAGCAGTGCGTGGTGAACCATTTGACGTTGTGGCCGAAACTATTAAACGTACGGCGTTCAAAATTACACGTGTTGGTCAATTGGTAGCACAAGAGGCATCTCGTCGCCTTGGTAAACCATTTGGTATCATCGACTTGTCCTTTGGCACCAACGCCTGCAGTAGGTGACTCCGTAGCTCATGTACTTGAAGAAATGGGCTTATCTTCCTGTGGTTGTCATGGCACTACAGCAGCATTAGCCTTGTTAAACGATGCGGTGAAAAAAGGTGGCCTTATGGCATCCTCTCACGTAGGCGGTTTAAGTGGTGCTTTCATTCCGGTTTCTGAAGATGCAGGTATGATTGATGCTGTATCTTGCGGTAGTCTATCCCTTGATAAATTAGAAGCTATGACTTGTGTATGTTCCGTAGGTCTCGATATGATTGCTATTCCTGGCGACACAACAGCAGATACAATCTCTGCTATCATCGCCGACGAATCTGCTATCGGCATGATTAATAATAAAACAACAGCAGTCCGCGTTATCCCAGTTCCTGGTAAAACAGTTGGAGAAGTTGTTGAATTTGGCGGCCTTCTTGGCTATGCTCCAATTATTGAAGTAAGTCCATACAGCGCAGCTGAGTTTATTGCTCGTGGCGGTCGTATTCCAGCACCTATTCGCAGCTTAACAAACTAAGTTGAAACCTCGAATCTGTTGAATTCGAGTTGTTGGAGGTGTACTTATGAGTGAGTATGTGCCTGATTATGTGTGGGCCTTTGTGTTGGCTCTCGTCATAACCTTTGCACTAACCCCCTTGGTAAAACGGTTCGCCGTTGCCGTAGGGGCCATTGATAAACCTGATGCTCGTAAAGTGCATCATGGTGCTATTCCCCGTCTTGGTGGATTGGCTATTTTCCTTGGTTATATAGGATCTGTGTTATTTAACAACAGTATTCCTCATGACCATAAATTATTCGGCTTCGTATTGGGTACTGTTATTCTAGTCCTTGTTGGTATTTGGGACGATATTCGACAAATCGAGCCGAAGACGAATTGATGGGGCAAATTATTGCTGCCGCCATTCTTGTGGCCTATGATATTCGCGTAGATTTTATCAATCTTCCTTGGGGTGGTGTAGTTTATTTAAAGTATTGGGCCATTCCGTTGACCATATTCTGGATTGTAGGATTTACAAATATTGTCAATCTAATCGATGGGCTTGATGGCTTGGCAGCAGGGATTTCCTTTATCGCTTGTATTGCCGTATGTGCGATGACATTACAATTAGGTCAAATTGATTTAGCTTGTATCGCATTGGCTCTTGCAGGTGCTACGGTAGGTTTCTTGCGGTACAATTTTAATCCCGCCAAGATATTCATGGGGGATACCGGTTCGATGCTCCTCGGCTATACCTTAGCAGCTATATCTGTTATGGGGGCCGTGAAAACGGCAGCTACCATTGCTTTAGTTGTTCCAGCTATCGTTCTTGGTTTACCTATATTAGATACATTGTTTGCTATCGTACGTCGTAAGATTAGTGGACGACCTATCTTTAAACCAGATAAAGGTCATGTACACCATCGTTTATTGGCACAAGGCTTATCTCAAAAACAAGCAGTATTGATGATGTATGCCGTTACTGCTCTCTTCGGTGGTGTTTCGGTTATCGTTGCAGAGGTTAATGCTTGGATTGGTTGCGTACTAGTCTTAGCCATTTTCCTATGTAGTATCTATGTGGCTCGTCGCTTGGGTGTTATTACACATAGTGATGCGGCGGGACATCCCTTACCTCGCCCTACAATTGAACGTAGCAATTTAGATGAAACTATTTCGTTTGATCGCAAAGAATTGGCAAAAGCATTAGAGCATGCAGATGATGACTCTAAAAAAGAGTAACCAATGTAGGGGCGCAATGCGCCCCTTTTTTATTAGACTCTGTGGAGGATGAGTAAATGTTGAAAGTAATGACTATCTTTGGTACAAGACCAGAGGCAATCAAAATGGCTCCGCTAGTAAAAGCCTTAGAAGCGGCACCAGATATGGAGCCAATTGTAACTGTAACAGCACAACATAGAGATATGCTCGACCAAGTGTTGCGCCTGTTTGACATTACGCCTGATTATGATTTGAATATCATGAGCCAAGGTCAAACGTTGTACGATGTGACAAATCGTGCATTGATGGGATTAAAATCCGTTTTAGAAGAAGCAAAACCTGATGTAGTACTCGTTCATGGTGATACGACAACAACCTTTGCAGGTGCGTTGGCATCCTTTTACCAAGAAATCCCAGTAGGTCATGTGGAGGCAGGCCTTCGTACAGGCGATATTTACTCTCCATTTCCAGAAGAGATGAACCGCAAATTAACAGGTTCCTTGGCAACATATCATTTTGCACCTACCGCTAGTTCTGAAGCGAATTTAAAACGAGAAAATATTAATACTGATCACCTTTATGTTACTGGTAATACTGTAATTGATGCACTAGATACTACGGTAAAAGATAATTATGTCTTTGATGATGCGGCTATTAATGCACTCGATCCAAATAAGCGTACAGTTCTTGTCACCACACATCGTCGTGAAAACCTTGGTGAACCTATGCGTCATGTGTATCAAGCTATTCGTGATTTATTGAATGATTTTGATGATATTCAAGTGGTATTCCCGGTGCATAAAAATCCAAAAGTTCGTCAAGTAGTTCGAGAGGAACTAGGGGATGTTGACCGTGTTACACTTATCGATCCTCTTGATTATGAGCCATTTGCAAACTTGATGGCTAAGTCCTATTTAATTCTTACAGATTCTGGCGGAATTCAAGAAGAGGCCCCCGCTCTCGGTAAACCAGTTCTCGTATTGCGTGATACTACAGAACGCCCAGAGGCTGTTGATGCTGGTACAGTACGCCTTGTAGGTACTGATAAAGACGCGGTATATAAGGCTGCTCATGAGCTATTACATGATGCAGCAGCGTATAAGACGATGTCGAATTCGGTTAACCCCTATGGTGATGGCAAAGCATCTGAACGTATTTTACAAGCGTTGCGTCACGAGTTCTTAGGCGATGCTAATCGTCCTAATCGATTTGGTAAATAATATGGACAAGGATATGGTGAAAGCTCTGGCGATGGCAACATCGGCAGGGCTGACCCTGCTATTTTGTATCGGTGGATTTATCTGGATTGGATATAAACTGGATACATGGATGGATACTATGCCACTATGCATGGTTATTTTAGGCTTAGTCGGTGCCGTTACAGGCTTTTATATGTTATATAAACAGGTTAAATAGTGAGGTGTTTATGAATCAATATATTAAATTCATACGTCATGTGCTATGGGCCTGTTTTTTTGTTACCTTTTTAGGCCTACTCATCCAATACGTTGTGGGCTGGAACCAGTATATGCTCGGTTGGTTATGGGGCATGTTGACTATGATGGTCTATTTAGTGCTGTTAGGTTTACACAGTAAAGGCTTGGCTTATGGAAGTCCACATCAGGCAGTTGCTAAGGCGCGGCGTCAAATGATGTGGCGCTTGGCATTGATTGGTGCATTTGTAGTTATAGGCTTACAAATGCCAAGTGTAAAAGTTGAGAGTTTATTCATTGCAATTGTACTTATACAGCCTGTATTGTATATCGTATTTTGGCGATTGAGTAAGTAAAAAATTTTATTGCATTGGTAGATAAGGTTAAAGCGCATGAAATAAGGACTGAACATACTTCTAGTATGATTTTTAAATGCATAAAATGCATTTTTGATATGTAAAACGCGAATTGTTTACTCCCGGAAGTGTTGATTATATACCTATAAAGAGGTATGATAATACATAGATATATATTATATGGATATATATAAAATTTATATTGCTACGTGAGAAAGGGGTTGAGTCTGTGGAACTGCATGCAGGTCACCATCAAGTAGTACAGTGGCTAGGGATTATCGTTTAATATCGATACATTAATTGCCACCTGGATTACGATGGCGATCGTCATCATCATTTCCTTACTTGCTACGCGAAATCGAGCTTTAGTGCCTTCAGGTGTACAAAATGTAGTGGAAACTATATTAGAAGCATTGGAAGGTCAACTATCGCCAACGCTTGGCAAATACTGGCCGATGGTGAGTTCATTGTTATTCACATTCTTCTTATTTATCTTTGTTGGTAATGAACTTGGTTTGTTGCCAACGCTACATGCTGTTACATCGCCTACGGCGGATATTAATACAACAGCAGCACTCGCATTGTGCAGTAGCTTTATAGTTTGGGGAATGGGGATTAAAATTAAGGGCTTATCTTATTTTAATCATTTCTTACAGCCTTATAAGGCTATGCTAGTTCTAAACATATTTGAAGAAATAGCAAAACCTATCACATTAGCTTTCCGTCTATTTGGTAATATTGTAGCTGGCGAAATTTTATTGGAAATCCTTTATAATTTGCCTTGGTTCGTACCTGTACCATGGGTTTGGATTGCTTTTAGTTTATTTATTGGTATCATTCAAGCTTTTATTTTTACAGTTCTAACAGCCAACTATTTAGGTATGGCATTAAGTGAAGAACACTAATTTTAATGGAGGATTTATTATGGAAGTTCAAGGTTTATTCGCATTAGCTGCGGCAATCGCAGTAGGTTGTGGTGCTATCGCGGCAGGTATTGGTGACGGCATGGTAGCTAGTAAAGTTATTGAAGGTATTACACGTCAACCTGAATTGCGCGGTCAATTAACGTCCACAATGTTCGTAGCTATCGGCTTAATCGAAGCTATGCCTATCATCGGCGTAGTAGTTGCTTTCATTTTATTGTTAAGATAATAGCGAGGAGGAACGACCTTGGTAGATTTAACACTAGGGACAATTCTTGCTCAAATGCTAAACTTTTTTATATTAGTTTGGATTTTAGCCCGTTTTGCATATAAACCATTGGTTTCTATGATGCAAGAGCGTAAAGAACGCATTGCTAAGGACTTAGCAGATGCTCAAGCTGCTCGTAATGAAGCGGAACAATTCAAAGCTGATTATGCTGCGCAAATAGCGAATGCACGTCAAGAGGCTCAACAAATCGTTGAAAAGGCAGTGCAACAAGCAGAAGCGACTACGCGTGAACAATTGGCAGCGGCTCGTGAACAAATTGAACGTGAAAAAGAACGAGCTCGTCAAGATATCGTAAACGAACGTGATCGTGCTATGAATAATTTGCGTAACGAAGTTATTTCCTTATCTGTTGCAATGGCGACTAAGGTTGTGGCAAAAGATATGGACAGCGAAACTAATACAAAATTAATTGAAGACGCTATTGCGAAACTTGATAGTAAAACGATAGGGTTGTGATATTATGAGCACAGAAATTGTAGCAGATAAATACAGTTCAGCTATGTTAGAGCTAGCTCAAGAACAAGGTAATTTAGTAACTACAGAAGAAAATCTTTTATATGTGGCCTCTGTTCTTAATGAACAACCAGAATTGGTAGGGTTTATTAATAATCCTATTGTGGAAGCAGATGCAAAGATTTCTCTACTTGGAAAGGTCTTTGGCACTGCTGTAGAAAAGACAGTACTTCATTTCATGTATGTCATGGTTAAACGTGGCAGATATCGTTATTTGCAAGATACAATTAGAGCTTTCATAAAAAAATCTCGCGAAGCACGAGGTATTTTAGAAGCAATTGTAACTGTAGCAGAACCATTAACTGATACATTGCATGATGATGTACAAGCTAAATTACAAGCGATGACCGGCAAGGATGTCATTGTATCGGTGCGTCAAGACCCTAGAATCATGGGTGGTATTATCATTCAAATCGGTGATAAACGCATTGATGGATCGATTGCACGTCGCTTAGACGAATTGAAAAAAACGTTAGTACGAACTGACTCTATTAGATTGGGGTGAATGGGTATATATGAAAATGAAGCCTGAAGAAATCACTGCTATAATCAAACAGCAGATTCAGGACTATGATGTTGACCTTAATGTCGATGACGTGGGTACTGTCCTCGACGTAGGGGATGGCATCGCCCATATTTATGGTCTTGAAAGAGCCATGGCCGGTGAATTGTTAGAATTACCACACGGCGTATATGGCCTGGTTTTGAACTTAGAATTAGACAATGTTGGTGCCGTACTACTTGGTGACGACTTCTTGATTAAAGAAGGCGATGAAGTACGCCGTACCGGCAAAATTATGGACGTACCAGTAGGGGATGCCCTTATTGGTCGCGTAGTTAATCCGTTGGGGCAACCTATCGATGGCAAGGGTGCTATTCAAGCGACAGAACGTCGTCCTGTAGAACATCCAGCACCTGGTATTGCGGATCGTCAATCTGTAAACGAACCTTTGCAAACAGGTTTGAAAGCTATCGATGCGATGGTACCAATTGGTCGTGGTCAACGTGAGCTTATCATTGGTGACCGTGGTACAGGTAAAACTGCAATTGCTCTTGATACAATCATCAACCAAAAGGGTAAAGATGTAATTTGTATCTATGTAGCGATTGGTCAAAAAGAATCTACCGTAGCTCGTGTAGTACAAAAATTAGAAGAAACAGGCGCATTGGATTACACAATCGTTGTTTCTGCGAGTGCTTCCACAGGCGCTCCACTTCAATACATTGCTCCATATGCAGGTGTTGCAATGGGCGAATACTTTATGTACAAAGGAAAACATGTACTCTGCGTATATGATGATTTAACAAAACAAGCGGCTGCATATCGCGCTATGTCTCTACTATTACGTCGTCCACCAGGGCGTGAAGCGTATCCAGGGGACGTATTCTACTTACATAGCCGTCTATTGGAACGTGCTGCTAAACTTTCACCAGAACTTGGTGGCGGCTCTATTACAGCGTTGCCAATCATTGAAACGCAAGCTGGTGACGTATCTGCTTATATCCCAACAAACGTAATTTCCATTACTGATGGTCAAATTTTCTTGGGCACAGATATGTTCTACTCCGGTATCCGTCCTGCTGTTGACGTAGGTTTGTCCGTATCTCGTGTAGGTGGTAGTGCGCAAACTAAAGCGATGAAACAAGTAGCTGGTCAATTGCGTTTGGACCTTGCACAATATCGTGAATTAGCAGCATTTGCTCAGTTCGGTTCTGATCTTGATGCAGCCACAAAAGCACAATTAGATCGTGGTGAACGATTGACTGAAATGTTGAAACAAGGTCAATATGAGCCAATGAGTGTAGCTGAAATGGTTATTAACTATATGCTGGTACTAAGGGATACTTAGCTAGCATTCAAGTAGCTGATGTATTGGCATTCGAAGCGGAATTATTACGTTTTATTCGTGCAAATTATCCTGAAATTATCAGCAATATTGAAAGCACAAATAAACTTGATGAAGCAACAGAAAACTTGTTAAAACAAGCTATTCCAGAATGTGTAGAAGCCTTTGGTGCTACACATACATTAGTTTCCCGTAAGGAGGCGTAATGTATGGCTAGTGCACAAGATTTGCGAAAGCGTATAAAGAGTGTTACTAATACGCAACAAATAACAAAAGCGATGAAGATGGTAGCTTCTGCTCGTCTTCGTAGGGCTCAAGCAAAAGCTGATGCAACGCGGCCATACGCAGAAAAAATAGGGCAAATCTTGCGTCATATCTCCACTAGTGATTTACGAGATTATGTGAGTCCTCTACTTGAAAGTAGACCTGTAAAACGGACTTGTTATATCGTTATCGGTGCTGACAAGGGCCTTGCAGGCGCCTATTCGTCTAACGTATTAAAATTGGCAATAGAACAAATCGGTCAAAAAACACCTGATGAATATTGCCTCATTACAGCTGGGCGAAAACCAAAGGATAGTTTAAAATCTCGTCACTATTATATTGATCAATCGTACAGTGGTTTTTCCGATAAACCGAGTTACGAACATGCGCGACATATTATGGATCATGCACTTTCATTATATGAACGTCATGAAGTTGACGAAGTTATCATGATTTATACGCGCTTTGTAAATTCTATGACGCAAATTGCACAGGCAGAGTGCATTCTACCGTTAGAGCAACCAGATGATGAAGTAAAGGGCGAAGAGTATGAATTTATGCCGGACCCTGCAGCAGTTCTGGATGCATTATTACCAAATATTTAGAAATTACCGTATATAATGGATTATTACAAGCGGCGGCAAGTGAATTAGGTGCTCGTATGACAGCTATGACATCTGCTACTGATAATGCTGGGGATCTCATCAGTTCCTTAGGGCTTGAATATAATAAATTACGTCAATCCAGTATTACGAATGAAATTTCTGAAATTGTTGGCGGTGCCAATGCCTTGCAATAGATAAGGAGAGACCTCTTAATGAGTAATAATATTGGGAAAGTGGTGCAGGTCATCGGCCCAGTTGTAGACGTGCGTTTTGAAGCTGGTCATTTACCAGCTATCTATAACGCCATTCACATCTACCATGACCATAAAGCGCACGATAGACAAAAAATTGTAGTAGAAGTTATGCAACACTTAGGGGACGATATGGTTCGCTGCGTTGCTATGAGTTCTACTGATGGTATGACCCGTGGTATGGAAGCAGAAGACACTGGTGCTGCAATCTCCGTACCGGTTGGTGAAGGCGTATTGGGTCGTATCTTTAATGTGTTGGGTGAAACCGTAGACCATGATTCAGCTCCTGTAGTAGCAGATGAAATGTGGCCTATCCATCGTCCAGCACCTAAATTTGATGACCTTTCACCAGATACACAAATTCTTGAAACGGGTATCAAAGTCGTAGACTTGATCGCACCATACGTAAAAGGTGGTAAAATCGGTTTGTTCGGCGGTGCCGGCGTAGGGAAAACAGTATTGATTATGGAATTGATTCACAATGTTGCCACAGAACATGGTGGCTATTCCGTATTCTCTGGCGTAGGTGAACGTACTCGTGAAGGTAATGACCTTTGGAACGAAATGAAGGAATCCGGCGTTATTAATAAAACCGCCTTGGTATATGGACAAATGAATGAGCCACCAGGGGCTCGTATGCGCGTTGGTTTGACAGGTCTTACAATGGCTGAATATTTCCGTGATGTGAAGAAACAAGACGTGCTCTTGTTTATCGATAACATCTTCCGTTTTATTCAAGCTGGTTCCGAAGTATCTGCTCTTTTAGGTCGTATGCCATCTGCTGTAGGTTATCAACCTACATTGGCAAATGACGTAGGTGCTTTACAAGAACGTATTACATCTACAAAAGAAGGTTCCATTACGTCTGTACAAGCCGTATACGTACCTGCCGATGACTTGACTGACCCTGCACCAGCAGCTACATTTGCTCACTTGGATGCAACAACAGTATTGTCTCGTTCCATCGCGGAACTTGGTATTTATCCTGCCGTAGATCCACTTGATTCTACAAGCCGTATTTTGGACCCTCATGTACTTGGGGATGAACATTATAACGTGGCTCGTGGCGTTCAAGAAGTGTTGCAAAAATATCGCGACTTACAAGATATCATCGCAATTCTAGGTATGGAAGAATTATCTGATGAAGATAAGTTAACTGTATCTCGAGCTCGTAAAATCCAACGTTTCTTGAGTCAACCATTCTTCGTAGCAGAAGTATTTACCGGTTCTCCTGGTAAATATGTACCATTACAAGAAACATTGCGTGGCTTTAAAGAAATCCTTGATGGTAAACATGATGATTTACCAGAAGGCGCATTCTATATGGTTGGTACCATTGATGAAGCCGTTGCAAAAGCAAAGGAAATGCAAGAGAAGGGGGAATAATCCATGGCGGAACCTATGACCCTAACGATAATAACACCTGATGCGATTGTATATGATGGTAAGGCTGACTTTTTCGTAGGGCATGCTATCGATGGCGAATTTGGTGTATTGCCTAATCATGCACCTATGATTATTGCCCTAGATATAGCCCCTTTACGTGTCGATAATCCTGATGGACAACAGCATACATTTGCTGTTTTCGGGGGCTTTGTTGAAATTGAACACAACAAGGTGAGCATTGTAACACCTAATTGTGAAAGCCCAGAAACCATCGATATCGATCGCGCGAAACGAGCAAAAGAACGCGCTGAAGGCCGTTTGTCTAATCCTACACCTGATATAGATGTAGAGCGTGCTGAACTCGCCTTAGCTCGGGCATTACTTCGTTTAAAGGTAACACAACGCATATAGTAGTTATACATTGATATAGCCTTGGTAAATAAGGAGTACTCTTGTAGTACTCCTTATTTGCTTGTATACGCAAAAAGGGTGTCACCCATGTGGGTGGCACCCTTTTGCTGTTGCATTATTTTGAATTATAATACACTAACACCTTTTAGAGAGTAAGCTGTATTTTTTGGTTGTTCTACTTGAAATTCATAGTCTGGAACAACTGGCATTTCTGCATTAATACCAGGAGCTTGATAACGATCTCGATCCGTTGGAACACGTTTATATGGTAATTGTTCAAGTAAGTCTTTTATGACTTTATTCCATATGGATTTATGTGTTGGCATAGTCAAGGTATCATCGATTTGGTTAAAACCACTACGGATGGTGTGAACGATACCTTCATTAGTATCGTAGAAATAAATCATAGCAGATACTTTAGCTTGAATGTGAATGTCGTCGCTATCATCATGATAGTATTGGCTGAGATAGGACGTTGGTAATTGTACATATATGTCTTGCATTGGCACAGGCATAATGACAATTTCGGAATGTTGTGATGCTGCTACTTCGGCTAAATCAACGGCTGTGATTTGTGCTAATGGTGTGTTGGTGCTTACTACGGTTGTATCATAGTATGGATAGCGCAAGACATTTGCCACTGAATCGGATAAATATTTACCAAAGGCAGCCGTATTTCATTACGCAATGTTGTTGGTACTACAAGTGTTACCTTGCGAGATGGGAAATTGTCTAAATGGCCATCGTAGTTAGCCTTTCCCACTGTAGATGGTGTATTTGACGTGGTCGAAGTAATTTGAATCGGCGACGTTTTGATAGTGCCAGGATCAGGGATGATCTTTACTGGCGCAATAGGAATAGAACGGGCTTTTGTAGTTTGAGCATCTACATTTGCTGCATTAGCGATTGTAAAAGTTGAAACAAATGCTAAGGCGAGACAAAAACTGATACGCATGGTTGCTTCTCTAAAGTTCATATTCGACTCTCCTTGATATAAATATAATCAAAACTATATCTTACAGTATACCATAGTTGCAATAAAAAAGAAGCAAGCGTCAGCTTGCTTCTTACTGTGGTGGACGATGACAGGATCGAACTGCCGACATCCTGCTTGTAAGGCAGGCGCTCTCCCAGCTGAGCTAATCGTCCATGTGGTGACCCGTCCGGGAATCGAACCCGGGATACCGCCGTGAAAGGGCGGTGTCTTAACCGCTTGACCAACGGGCCAATATTGGCTCCCCGAGTAGGACTCGAACCTACGACCGATCGGTTAACAGCCGATTGCTCTACCAACTGAGCTATCGAGGAATAATATAGTGATTATTATAAAGGAACATATCGATAATAGCAAGGGGAAATGTTATAAAAAGTTAAAAATTTTTAGCATATGCTATAACTAAAACACATAATAGACAGAGTTTGAGGAATGATAAAATAATTTGATAAGATAGTCATAAAAAACGATAATTATATATATTGGCAAGAAATCCAGTAATTAAGCGTGTTTTTTTGTGTATATGAACTCCTTGATGAATAGGGGAGTTAGTAAATTAATTGTATTGAAGATAATCGTTATACATACTCATAATTAAAATCTTTTTATATAAAAATGATAGATAATCTCATTAAAGAAAGCAATATATTTTATGGTTAGAACACATATTGATTGGAAACGAAGCATATACAATAATATAATGTGATATTTATTACAGTTATATAGCCTTTTATTAGAGTTAAGCTACTATTTTTAATATTATCAAAGTGCATAAAAAAGGTATAATTAATCATTGAAAATAATTATCAAATCGATAAATTTCATTGAGAAAACTGTATAGGTAAAGCGTTGAAAGGCCTTCGGTAGTGTGCTAGTATGGAGTCATAGAGTTAATCTTAGCTTAACACTTTGAGAATAAATGTATCTCATTGTATTAGAGTTAATATCTAATTATTTTCCTGAGGAGGGATTATCTTGCGCGAGATTCAAGTATCTGAAATCACAAAAACAGTCCGTCAAATGTGTATGGACGCAGCTTACCACTTGCCAAAAGACATCTATGAAGGCTTGAAAAAAGGCCGTGAAACAGAAGAGTCTCCAGTTGGTTGCATCGTTCTCGATCAAATCATCAAAAATGCAGAAATTGCTGATGCTGAAGATCGTCCATACTGCCAAGATACTGGTATGACTATGGTATTCTTAAAAGTTGGTCAAGATGTTCATTTCGTTGGTGGTGATCTTACAGAAGCCATCAATGCTGGTGTGGCAGCTGGTTATGTTGAAGGTTATCTTCGTAAATCCGTTGTAGCTGAACCATTGTTCAATCGTAAAAATACACAAAATAACACACCTGCAATCATCTATACTGAAATCGTTCCTGGCGATAAAGTAGATATTCAAGTAGAATTAAAAGGTTTCGGTTCTGAAAATAAATCCGATGTAGCTATGCTCGTACCTGCTGATGGTGTGGAAGGCGTTAAAAATGCAGTCCTTGAAATCGTAAAACATGCAGGTCCTAACCCATGCCCTCCAATTGTACTCGGCATTGGTATTGGCGGTACTATGGACCAAGCAGCTGTTATGTCCAAAAAAGCGTTGCTTCGTGACATTAGCGTACCTCATAAAGATGCAGACTATGCAAAATTAGAAGAAGAAATCATGGAAATGGTTAACAAAACTGGTATTGGACCACAATTGGGTGGCACTACAACTTGTATCGGTGTAAACATCGAATGGGGTGCAACTCACATCGCAGGTCTTCCTGTTGCAGTTACTATCATGTGCCATGCTGCTCGTCATGCTCACGTAGTACTTTAATCGATAGGAGGTAAAAACAATGGCTGAATCAATTCGCATTAATACTGAAGAATATAATGAAGAGTTTTCCCGCAAATTAAAAGTTGGTGATAGCGTTCTTATCACTGGTAAAATTTACTCCGCTCGTGACGCTGCTCATAAAGTTATGACTGAAGCTTTAGCGCGTGGTGAAAAATTACCAATCGACTGGACAAATAAATTCGTTTATTATCTTGGACCAACACCTGCAAAACCTGGTGATCCAATTGGTTCCGCTGGTCCTACAACTTCCGGTCGTATGGATGCTTACACACCAACAATGCTTGACCAAGGTATCAAAGGCATGATTGGTAAAGGTTCCCGTAAACCAGAAGTAGTTGAATCCATGAAGAAAAATGGTTGCACATACTTCGCAGCAGTTGGTGGCGCTGCAGCATTGATTGCAAAATCCATCAAAAAATACGAAGTACTTGCTTATGGTGAACTTGGTCCAGAAGCTTTGGCTGAATTGACAGTTGAAGATTTCCCTTGCATCGTAGTTGGCGATACTGAAGGTAACAACTTCTACGAACAAGGCCAAAAACCTTACAGAAAAATCTAATATCACCACTGAGTGATTGGAAGAGGCTTGCTTTTAGCAAGCCTCTTTTTGTATTTCAAACTAGTAACATATACAATAGATTAATTTATCATAAGAATTTCACGCATATGTCCTATAGTTTGGTCTATAAAAGACATATAATTTATGATAATATATTTATAGATTTGAATATTAAAAAGGGGCGATATCATGCATTCTATTGAAACAATTAGACAAGAAGTACATACTGCTATGGAAGAACTCTTAACAGTAGCAAAGGTACACGAAGGACAGCTATTTGTAGTGGGATGTTCTACAAGTGAGATTTGTGGTAAAAAGATTGGCACTGATTCTCATGAGGATGTAGCAGCTGTTGTATTTGATGAGATTTATAAAGCCGTTAGCGAACGAGGTTTATATCTTGCTGTACAATGTTGTGAACATTTAAATAGAGCCCTTGTAATGGAACGTGAGGCTATGACTTGGGAAGAGGAATGTAATGTTGTTCCTCAATTGCATGCTGGTGGCGCTATGGCTATGACGGCGTATAACCGCTTTAAGGATCCTGTAATTGTTGAATTTATACAAGCAGATGCGGGAATCGATATAGGAGATACTTTCATTGGTATGCATATGAAACATGTAACGGTTCCTGTACGATTAAGCTTAAAAGAAATTGGGGAAGCGCATGTGACAGCTTGTCGTGTTCGCCCTAAGAGTATCGGCGGTATCCGTGCGGTATATAATGACGCATTATTATAAGAGGAGAATGTAATGTCAACGTTTATCCCATATGTCGTATTGGCCGTTGTCGTACTTGGTTTCTTTGGAGTATGCTATGCGGTATTTAATAAAAGTGAAAGTAACAGTGACGCGCATTCTGTAATATCAAAGCCTCCAAAAACATCACGTCCAGGGCGTTTGTATGAACAAGAGAAGGTACATATAACACCTCGGGAAACACATGATGGTGTTGATGTATATGAGGCTCATGTTGATGAACAAACATCTGTTAGTAAGGGTACTATTCAATTACATAATCCTGTAGAACAACATGATTTTGAGAATTCTGTTACCGCAGAACCTATTGTTACAGAACCCGTTGTTGCAGAACCTATTGATGCAGTGACTGATACAGAAAAAACGATGGAAATTCCTGCTGTTGAATCTTCTACAGAGGATACTATTGCATTAGGCGAGTCTCCTGATGTAATGGACGAAACACGATGCTTTGATGCTGATGCAACGCAGATGTTTGGCAGTGAAAATAGTGAAATTGTAAATCCACAAGGTCCCTCTGCATTAGAAGAAACACGCATGTTTAATGCCGATGAAATTAATGAACATTTATCCAACAAAGAAGAGGATGAGCCAGAACCAATTGGTCCATGGGCACAGGCTGCACAAGAGGATAAACGCGTAGCCCTTGCAATTGAACCATTTGCTCATGCTTTCGGTGTCGTTCATGGTGATGCTATGCAATTCGTTGCAGATATTACGCGGGATGCATTAGCCGTTTTGGGCATTACGAAATTAAGCGAAGTTAAATTACTATTGCAAAATATCGTAATTCAAGAAGCATTATTGGCTATGCAAAAAGCCTATGCAGGATCTCCAACGACTTGGATGAAAACAGCTGCGCTAGAAGCCTTTTCCGATGTGGTTCAATCGCCTAAGTCGAGTACACCGTACTTAGTAGCTTTTGATGCATTGCGCGTTTTGCCCCATCTTACATTAGGACACTTTCAAGTGATGGCGTTAACATTATTATTACAATACTCTCGTAATTCTAATAACTATGGACGTATTCATTTCCAACATTATGTGGAAAAATATATCGAACCATTTATTTCGGATTTGCCTCATGACTCATCGTTTTATCGTCAGCTAGATTATTTACGTTGTACTCAGCAAGAACGTGAGTCCGTAACATTGACCCAATTATTGAGTAATTCCTATCCGTTTGTATTTAACTATCGTGGCTTTACAAAGGAAGAGTTATTCCGTGCTACTGATGGCCGTGGCGTAGATCCACGATTTGTGGTGCGCAGCCTAAACTCTAATCTTTATAAATTGGCTGTCGTCGATGAATCCTTGGCACAACGCTTCTTTAGAGAGGCTCGCATCTCTGATCCAATGGTGCAACGTGATCTCATAGCTTTGATGAAGAGTAAACCTACTGCATTTAGAGGGGAAGAGGCTCGTCAAATCATGGACGATATTAGTCCGGTTCTTTCTGATTTGGCTCGCGTCTATGATGAAAGTCCTATGTGTTCTATTTCTCTTACATTACTTGGTCTCTATTTAGGTCGAGCTCATGTGAAAGCAACCATTGGGGAAGAATTTGATTTATCTCATTGGTTCTAATTCATACATATATACAATAAACCGCCTAAGGCTATGCCTAGGCGGTTTTGTGTTGCGTGCACGATGTATTTAATTGTTAAATCCAAATTCTACAATTTGTTGAGGGTCTAATAATGTAACATGGCGGCCGTTGATTTCAATGATACCCTCGTCGCGCAATCTTCCAAGCTCACGGCTTAACGCAGTACGTGAAACGTTGAGAGCTTCCGCCATTTGTTCGCGATTATGAGGTAACACCAGTTTTTCACTGTGTTGCATCGTGTATATATCTGTAAGATATGCGTAAATTTTTTCACGCATGCCCTTTAATGTTAAATAATGAACTTTTTTGGTAAGAAGCAATGCTTTTTCCGATAAATCCTCTAATAGATTAGAAAGGATTTTGGTTTGGCATTGATGGCAATCCGGTAATGTTTCGATAAATGTTTCGAGTGGTATAAACATAATTTTTGTTGGCTTTAATGCTTTTATGGTGGCTGGCCAAAGTGGATGCTTACTAAATAGCAAGGCTTCCCCAAAAATAGAGGATGCCTCTAAATTGGCCATGATAACTCGTTGGCCTAGCACATTTTCACGCGTAAGAAGAGCACTGCCTTCCAAGATAACGCCAATTCCTTCCATAGGATCTCCTGAAATAGCGATAAAGTCGTTCTTTTTATAATTCTTTACAATTACTTTTGCATTATGTAAGTAGCTCGTTAATTCTGGTATACCCAATGTGTTGAATAGGGGGCAAGCTGTTAAGATTGGTAAGTATTGTTTGATAATGTCATCGGATAGAACTTGTTTAATCATGTGTACCTCCTAATATAGTATATAGCTATTTTAGCCCGAATTATACATCGTATGGTGTGATGCTTTTTATAGGTAATTTGTAATGAGTATTGTAAAATGATTATATATGCTCTTGTGAGCAGCCTGTTCCAAAAAGAAGAGTCAGGAAATTTTTTTGAAAAAAAGTTTTTTTATTGTTGCTCAAGCTACAGAAATTGTATCACCTTTACGTTATACTTTCAATGTAATCAATCAGACACCTGATAATTCATCAGTGTAATGTATAGGTTTTATATTATCTAGCTTGAATGCGAGGAAGTCTCGCAAAGGAGGATTTTTAAATGAGCATGTTCTGTTATCAATGCGAACAATCTGCAGCACCAGGCGGCTGTACTGTACAAGGTGTATGTGGTAAAACTGCACCAGTTGCTAATTTACAAGACGAATTAACTGCTGCTTTAGTTGGTTTAGCACGCGCTTTAGACGTAAAAGGCCAAACTAAAGAAGGCGTTGACTATTTAATGCGCGGTTTGTTCATGTGTGTAACAAACGTAAACTTCTCTGAAGACCGCGTTCAAGAATTCATCGACGAAGTAAACGCTTATCATGCAAAAATCGATAGCGCAGCTCAAAACTTCGATTGGGAACAATTGTGGAAAGGTGAAGAAGATATCGTATCCCTTCGTTCCACATTATTGTTAGGTATGCGTGGTATGGCTGCGTATGCATGGCATGCTGCACGCCTTGGTTTCCATGATCCTGAAGTTGATGCTTGGTTCATCAAAGGCATGGTAGAATTCGCTAAAGACCACAGTGCTGAAGAATGGTTGAACTTGTTGATGGAATTCGGTCAAATCAACTTGAAATGCATGGCTATTCTTGATAAAGCTAACACTGAAACATATGGTACTCCAGTACCAACTACAGTACCTTTGACTGTAGAACCAGGTCCTTTCATCGTTGTAACTGGTCATGACCTTCACGACTTGAATCAATTGTTGGAACAAACTGATGGTAAAGGTGTAAACATCTATACTCATGGTGAAATGTTACCTTGCCACGCTTACCCTGAATTGAAAAAACATCCTCAATTGAAAGGTAACTTCGGTACTGCATGGCAAAATCAACAAAAAGAATTCGTTGACGTTCCTGGCGCATTCTTGTTCACTACAAACTGCATTATGCCACCAAAAGAAAACTACAGAGCTAATATCTTCACTACAGATATGGTAGGTTTCGACGGCTGTGCACACGTAGAAGAAAAAGCTGATGGCACTAAAGACTTCTCCGCTGTTATTGAACGCGCTATCGAATTGGGCGGCTACAAAGAAGCTCAAGAATTCACTGGCATCAACGGTGGTCACGAAGTAACTACTGGTTTCGGTCACGGTACAGTATTGGGTATTGCTGATAAAGTAATCGATGCTGTAAAAGCTGGCGCAATCAAACACTTCTTCTTAGTTGGTGGTTGTGACGGTGCTAAAGTAGGCCGTAACTACTACACAGAATTCGTAAAACAAACTCCAGATGATACTGTAGTATTGACATTGGCTTGCGGTAAATTCCGCTTCAACGACCTTAACATCGGTGAAATCGGTGGTATCCCTCGTATCCTTGATATGGGTCAATGTAACGATGCTTACTCCGCTATTCAAGTAGCAGTAGCTTTGGCTGGTGCATTTGAATGTGACGTAAACGACTTGCCATTAACATTGGTATTGTCCTGGTACGAACAAAAAGCAGTATGTATCTTGTTAACATTGTTGGCATTGGGTATCCGCAATATCTACATCGGACCTTCCTTGCCTAAATTCTTCTCCAGCAATGTATTGAACATTTTGGTAGAAAAATTCCAATTACATCCAATTACAACTCCAGAAGCTGATATGAAAGCTATCTTGGGCTAATCGGATTAAAACCTGATAACAGCGGCCCTAATCCCCTCTCTCTTATATGATTCGGGTTGTTGCTATATAAATTAGGCTATGCCATCTTCGGATGGTATAGCCTTTTTTCTTTTTTTGTCGTAGTCGTAAAAATAAATCACGATACATATGGTCTTGTACTATGGGGATTTGCGATTATTTTCTTGGCTGAGTTATATTAATAGTTAATTAATGGAATAGAGGTATGTTTGCCAACAGTGGACAAACATACCTCTATTGTGCATATAGACAAGCCTCGATATTGATTGCTATACTATAGATAAGAATTAGATTATATCTTTATTTATATATGCATAGAGGTTCATTATGAACAGTATTTTTGATATTATCGGCCCTGTTATGATTGGCCCATCTAGTTCGCATACCGCTGGTGCAGCACGGCTTGGCAAGATGGCTCGTTGTATATTTGGGAATACGCCGAAGAAGGTTGAAATGACCTTGTATGGGTCGTTTGCAAAAACATATAAAGGGCATGGTACAGATCGTGCCTTATTAGGTGGTTTATTAGGCTTTAAAGAGGATGATAAACGCATCCGCAATGCAAAGGAACTCGCTGATGAAGCAGGTTTAGACTATACTTTCATCGAATCACCACTCGATATAGGCCATCCGAATGTAGTTAAGTTTGATTTATACGGCGACCATAATCGTCATATGTCCGTTGTAGGTCGTTCGATTGGTGGTGGTCAAATCATGATTACCGAGGTTGATGGCAATGATATGTCCATTACGGGCGATGAATTTACCCTTGTTGTATTCCATGAGGATAGACCAGGTGCAATTTCTCTAATTAGTCAGGCCTTGAGTGAATCGGATATCAACATTGCGTCCATGCGCGTGTTTAGAAAGGGTAAATACAAGGACGCGGTTATGGTAATTACTACAGATTCCGTTGTAAACCCTATTACAGTACAATTTATGCGTGAATGCCCAGGCATCCAAGATGTGATGACCTTTGAGGCCCTATAGGAGGATATGATGAGTTACGAATATGAAACGATAGCTGATATTATCCGCCTTAGCGAAGAGAATAATATATCTTTTGGTGATGTGGTAATGCGCAGTGAGCTAGAACAGTATGATCGTAGTGAAAAGGAAATCGTTAAAGAAATTAAGCATCGATTAAGTATTTTTGAGGCCTCCATTCACGATGGTATGCGTCATTTACAGCGGACTCAATCCAATATGTCTGGTGGAGATGCGGCTCGTTTAATGGAACGGAAAACCATTATTCATGAGTGAAACTGCTTATAAGGCGATGTCTTATGCTATTGCGGTCAACGAAGCTAATGCGAAAATGTTCAGAATTGTGGCTTGCCCAACGGCGGGGTCTTGTGGCGTTATGCCTGGCGCCATTCAGGCCGTGGCTGAGCAATACAAACTAGATAGAGATGTCTTGGTGAAAGGATTCCTTGCCGCATCAGGCGTAGGGAATGTGGTTGCTAATCGCGCTTGTGTAGCCGGTGCGGTCGGTGGCTGTCAAGCTGAGATTGGTACAGCTGCATGTATGGCGGCAGCTGCCATTGTCGAAATGATGGGCGGTACTGCTCGTCAGGTCGGGCATGCCGTGTCATTGTGTATGAAAAATTTACTAGGCCTTGCGTGTGATCCTGTGGCAGGTCTTGTTGAGGTGCCTTGTGTGAAACGGAATGGCGTGTATGCTGTTCATGCCATTACAGCGGCTGAACTTGCTTTAGCTGGTATTGAGAGCCAAATTCCTACCGATGAGGTAATTGAGGCTATGAATAATATTGGCCGCGCTATGCCTGCAGCCCTTCGCGAAACAAGTGATGGTGGTTTAGCCGTCACTCAAACAGGTCTTGCTATAGCGGAGAAAGTTTGTTCACTATAATTACATATATACAAAAGGTTCACTATTATGAGCATAATCTGCAATGTGCTTATAGTATGTGAGCCTTTTTTCATAACCCTATTTGTAGTACAATAAAAAGATAAATAGAAGGGAGGGTAGATGTATGGAACAAGCTATACGTTTGCTGACAATTTTAGAAGAAGCGGGCTTTGAGGCTTTCATTATTGGCGGCGCTGTGCGAGATATGCTCATGCATGTAAAGCCACACGATTTTGATATCGTTACATCTGCCCGACCTGAACAGGTCATCTCTGTTTTAGGTGATGCGAATATTGAAACCACAGGCATCATAGGTAAGTCCTTCGGTGTGGTAGTGGCCATTGTAGATGGAAAACATTATGAAGTGGCTACGTATCGCAAGGAACGATATGGGGCAGATAGCCATCGCCCTGAAGAAGTCATCTATGCAGATACGCTCGAAGAAGATGTAAAACGTCGCGATTTTACCGTTAATGGTATGGCGATGAATCGCTATAAAGAGGTTATCGACCTAGTCGGTGGGCGCCGAGATATTAAGCATAAGGTTTTGCGCACCATCGGGAATCCAACGGAACGGTTCCAAGAGGATGCACTGCGATTATTTAGAGCTTGCCGATTCGTTGCAAAACTTGATTTTCTTCCGGATAAATCCCTATTAGAGGCCATGCCAAAAGCATTCCACCGTGTATCGGGGCTTTCACTAGAACGAGTGCGCAATGAATTAGACCGGTTATTATTGGAACCAGCAGTTGCAAAAGGGCTAGATGTACTCGTCCAATCGCGCTTGGCAGAATGTTCGTGCCGCGTCGTTGAAAATGGGGCAATTAAAGAGGTTCCTATATTGCCAGAGCTATATCATTTGGTGGGATTGCCTCAAGAAAAGGCGTTTCACGAATTTGATGGATGGTATCATACATTGGCTGTCGTTTCGGAAACGGAACCTGATTTAACCCTTCGTTGGGGCGCCCTATTACATGATGTGGCAAAGGGAATGCCTACCATTAGGCAAGTTATCAATGGACGCTACACCGACCGAGGCCATGATAATCTAGGCGCAGAGATGGCCTATGACCTATTGATTCGTCTCGGCTATAATAAGAAATTTGCTAGTCGCGTTTCGTGGATTGTTAAAAATCACATGCGCTTTCATTTCTTCGTGCAAAATGAAGAGGCAGATGAGAAAAAATGGATGCGCAAGGAAATTCGAAGTGGCGAGTTTAGAGATAGTCAAAGTATGCGGGAAGCATGGTTGCAATTGGCGAAGGTTTGTGCGGCCGACGTCCTTGGTTGTGGTAAGCCATATTCCGTTACTGATGGTACATTGGCGTTCGGGGAATGCATGGCTGATTTAAGCCTAGAAATGCCTGTACATACAAAAGATTTGAACTATGACAACCGCGTTCTAGAAGCCTGTGGCGATAATGTGGCGAAAGGGTTACAATATTTGATGCAACAGGTGCAAAATGGTGTCGTTAACAATACACCGGATGATTTATATGAAGCGCTTATCCATAAGCTGCAGAGGTCATCGAAGTAATATATTGAGTGGGAGACCATAATGAATATTTCAGGGAATGATAATAAGCGAATTGAATATACGGTACGCGTATTACTGTGTATTGCTGTCGTATTAGTGGGGCGCTTATTCTTTTTACAAATAATAGATAAGTCTGATTTGCAGGCGAAGAACTTGAGCCAAGTGCAAGTGGATAGAAAATTACAATCTCCGCGCGGTACGATTTATGACCGCAATGGAAGACCATTGGCTATGAGTGTGGTTACAAAATCCCTATATGCGGATCCTAAGATGATTAAGCAATCGCCTAGTGAAGTTGCTGAACTTATAGCGCCATATGTGACGATGTCAAAAGAGGACATTGTGAAATCATTACAAGAGGATACTGCGTTCGTATGGATTGACCGTATGATGGAACCAGAAAAGTCGAAAGCGGTAGCCCAATTGATTGAGGATAAAAAAATTTAGAAGGTCTTAATTTTTGTAGAAGAGTCTAAACGATATTATCCTAATGGTAATTTGGCGCACAAGTGCTCGGCTTTGTCGGTACCGATGATAAAGGCCTTGATGGTCTTGAAATGGTGCTAGATGATGAATTGAAGGGCGGTATCCAAAAGGAACTAGTTGCAACAGATAGAAAGGGGAATGCCATCTTTGGCTCCGTACTATCTAAATATTTACCTGATAAGGGTAAGAGTGTGACACTAACGATTGATGCAAGTATTCAATTTATAGCAGAACGTGCTCTCGATAAAGCCATGGAAGATACAGGCGCTAAACATGCTAGCGTTATTGTTATGGATCCTAAAACGGGTGAAATTTTGGCGATGGCGAACCGCCCAACCTATGACCCAAATCATTATAGCCAAGGTTCAGAGGAAGATTTTAAGAATATTGCAGTAACAAATTTGTATGAACCAGGTTCTACATTTAAGCCGATTATTGCATCTGCTGCATTGGCATCAGGTAAATGGAAACTAGACCAAGTGTATAACGACAAAGGTTCCTTTGCGGCCAATGGACATGTTATGCAAAACTGGAATGGTGAAGGCTATGGTCCTGTTCGATTGATCGATATTTTGAAGTTCTCCATCAATACAGGTATGGCAGAAATTGGTACCACTACAGGTGCGGATATATTATCTAAATATGTTCGTAACTATGGATTTGGTTCTAAAACAGGTATTGAATTGCCTGGTGAAGGTGATGGTATCTTATATAATCCAGATGATATGAGTAAGCTTGATGTAGCAACCATGTCCATCGGTCAAGGTATTGCGGTAACACCATTGCAAATGGTCCGTGCTTTTGGCGCTATAGCTAATGGTGGTAGCATGATGAAACCACATATTGTTAAATCTTACAGCAATATAAAAGGTGAGGTAACTAGTACTACTGACCCTGAAGTTGTGGGGCAACCAATACCAGAAGAAACGGCTAAAACGATTGCGGATATTCTTGAAAAAGAAGTATCTGAAGGTGGCGGTACTAAAGCGATGGTTGAAGGCTATCACTTTGGAGGCAAAACAGGGACTGCTCAAAAGTTAGACACTAAAAATGGCGGCTATTTAGCAGGACGTTATATCGCATCCTTTATAGGCTTTGGTCCGGTAGAAGATCCTAAATTTGTTGTTCTTGTTGCCATCGATGATTCTAAAAAAGGTTCTATCTATGGTAGTCAAATTGCGGCCCCAGTATTTAAGAATATCGTGTCTCAATTAGTGCGGTATTACCAAATGTCACCTTCCGTTAAGGATGGCGCTACTGTAGCGGCTGTACCAGCGGCCAAACTTCCAGCAGTAAAACCTAATGGTGATGGCAGTGTAGTATTGCCAGACTTTAGAGGCTATACATTTGGAGAGGTACGTGATTGGTTGCATACGGCGGGTTTATACTTTAAACCAGATGGTACTGGTAAGGCGATTTCACAGGAACAATTACCGGGAACCGTAGTATCTCCTGGTACACCTATTGTGGTTCAATTTAGTCATTAGTCGCAGGATAGGTAACTGCAACTATAGACAAAACGTTATATAATAGAATAAGAGAAAACTAAAGGTGCCTCTATAGGCACCTTTTTACATGAATTTATATGAAGTTTATCCTTGAGATAATGAATGGAGATATACATGATAGAATTACGTGGTAAAGCGGTGGCTGATGCACATAAAGAGATTTTACAAGAGAAGATGACCGGTCTAGAGTCCGGTACAATTACAATGGCTGTATTGCTCGTTGGTGATGATCATGGCGCTAACATGTACGCGGACTTCATGGAGAAAAACGGCCAAAAATTTTGGCTATGGTTTCGTGCGTAAGCAACTACCAAGTACAGCTACGCATCAAGAGGTATACGATGCATTGATGGCTTGAATAATGATGATGCGGTGCATGGCATATTGCCACTCATGCCGATGCCAAAACAAATTGATACAGAGCAATTAATCGATGCATTGAATCCTAAGAAGGACATCGATGGTCTTACTACCTATAACATCGGTCTTGTTACAGCTGGTAAAGGTGGATTTGCACCTTGTACTGCGAAGGCATGCCTAGCAATCTTGGATCATTATGGTATTCCTTTAGAAGGTAAACATGTGGTCGTTGTTGGTCGTAGCCAAGTGATTGGCAAACCGGTAGCGTTGATGGTGCTTGAACGTCATGCTACGGTTTCTATTTGCCATTCTCGTACGGCCGATTTAGCACATCATATACAACAAGCTGATATCGTAATTGCTGCTGCGGGCCGAGCACATATGATTACAGCTAACATGGTGAAAGCTGGCGCTGTTGTTATCGATGTAGGCATTAATGAATTAGACGGAAAAACAGTAGGGGATGTTGATTATGATGCGGTGAGCACGGTAGCTTCGGCTATCACACCTGTACCAGGTGGTGTGGGCTCTGTTACGACTACGATGATGTTAGAAGCTGTTTATGAGGCGTACCATGCACGAAATGTCAATCGCTGAGGGTATTTTAGATATTGCCTTAGAGACCATGAAAAACAATGATGCGTCTATCGTTCATTCTGTGCAACTCGATTTGGGGTTGATGAGTGGTGTAGAACCTGATGCACTCTTATTCTGCTGGGATGCCGTTACAAAGAAAACGCCGGCAGAGCATTCAAAAATCGATATTCATACGATTCCTATTAAAGGACAATGCTTAGATTGTGATACGATATTTGATGTACAAGATTACAAATTCATCTGTCCTCATTGTGAAAGCCATTTTGTAAATACTATAGGTGGTCGCGAATTACAAGTGACATCTATTGATATAGATTGAGGTATATATGCAAGTAGAAGTAAAAACAAATGTGTTGGCGAAAAATGATGCCATTGCATCATCGTTACAACAAGTATTTAAAGAAAAAAATATATATTTGTCTTTAATCTAATGGGCTCTCCAGGGGCCGGAAAGACCTCTTTGCTAGAAGCAACACTTCAAGATTTAGTTAAAGACTATAAATTAGCTGTTATCGAAGGTGATTTATTTACATCTAAGGATGCAGAACGTATTCATGCTCTAGGTGTGCCTGTTATACAAATTAATACCGTTGGAGGTTGCCATTTAGATGCTAATATGATTCAAGATGCTATAACTGATTTAGATCTTGATGAACTCGATATGATTATTATCGAGAACGTAGGTAATCTAGTATGCCCTGCTGAGTTCGATATTGGTGAGGCGATGAAGGTTACCGTTTTATCTGTTACAGAAGGTGAAGATAAGCCTTTGAAATATCCTCTTATTTTTAAGGAATCAAAAGCTATATTGCTCAATAAGATTGACTTATTGCCATATGTGCCATTCGATAAAGATAAAGCCATTAAAGATATTCGTAATTTAAACCTCAAGGCTATATATTTGAAATTAGCTGTACTGCTAAGGATGGATTGGCGCCTTGGTTAACATGGATTAGAGAACAAATGGAGAAAGCGTTAATGAAACATATGTTATCTCGTACTGCATTGACGATGGCAGTGTTAAGTGCTTTAGGAACCGCATCGGTAGGGGGCCGTTGATGCAGGACCAACAATACCGGAAGTAAAAAAATGCAGTAGCTGTTGTGAAAAGCTCCTGCTGCTGATGAATCTTCGAAAACAGGTTGGTTAGCAGAACAGTTGGCTGTCACTGCTTTTGGTGACTCCTTACAGTATTGGCAAGCTGCTAGTGAAAATGATGGTGTTATGCCACAAGATTCAAAAAATAATTTAGCAGATATTGGACGTTCTTATACGTCTAATAATTTACCAGCGCTTGGTGATGAGGATGACTATAGTCTGGCTCAAAAGCCCGAGTCTGAAGATGGTACAAGTATTGGACCGGTTTATCGCGTTGGTGATGTGTATGTACCTAGTCCATCTGCTCAAAAGACGGTGAAGGGTGTATTCACAACGTATCATGAAAAAGATATAGATATAACTGTGTATACAGGCCCAGATAAATCGCGTTTAGTAGATAATCAGTTGCGTGGACAAGGTGCGACCTATTTATTCCCTGTTGGTACTATTACTAATCTTCATACTACTGATAAAGGATTAGTTACAATTCGTGATATCGGCGTAGGCAGTTCTCGTATGGAAATGATTTTCTCCTATGGTAGCCCTAATGCGATGTGGCGGAATCAGACTGATGAGTCATATATCTTCTTATATGAAGGTCATTCCGAAAATTCATGGTCAGAAAAAAAGGAATTTTCTTCTTCCGTAGCGAATACAAATAATAATAGCCAATTACCAGAAACTATTCAAAATGGAAAATTCTATGTGGCTTTCACCATTAAAAATAATACGGTAGAGGCTGTTGATATTTTGGATGGTCAAGTATGGTCTCGATTTGGATTGCCTAAGGCGCCTATGTATTCCTTCCATGCCGGTCAGTTGACTGAGGATGACTTTGTACTACGCGGATTGCATTTGAATCAGCATTTTGTAAATGATGCAAATGGTGAATGGCGTACACAGGGAATGCTGTTTGGGTCTACGTTCATAGGCTATAATGAATATGGTGTTAGTGTTGACGATAATTCGCTTATTAATCGCGTTTTATTAAATGTCTACACACCAACACGTCGTGGTATCGCTATGGGTGATACTAAATATTTATTGCTCTTTGTATATGGTATGCCGACACGTATTGCTGAATCTACAACTAGTACGGGAACGGCTACGGTATATGAATATAAAAATCCAAGGTCGAATAATTCCTATTTGCAGTTCGCCTTAGATGATAAAAATCAATATATCAAATCAGTGATGTTGTCTGACAGACCCGTTAAATAGGTCATCTTATGTGAGGAGGCAAGGATATGGTTACTGTACAAGATGTGAAAGAACGGTGGGAACAAATTCAAAATAATGATGAACGCATATTGTTTATCGTTGGTGGTCCCTGGTTCTGGTAAAAGTTTATTGATTCGTGAATTATCAGAACAAAAAGGGTGGAAGTACTTAGAGGCAAAACAACTTATTGAAGAAGAGTTTTTGTTAGTACCTCGTGATGAAAGACCACAACTTGCAGAAGAAGTAATTCGTCGTGCATTAAGTCGCAGTGATACAGAAGTTGTTCTTATCGATGGTATTAATGTATTGTTTGCACCGATATTAAATTTAAATCCTCTTGAACTATTAAAGACTATTAGTAAAACATATCCGATTGTTGTAGGTTGGCGTGGTCATCTCGAAGGTGATCAATTGTACTTAGAACACAATAATGATCCAAAACATGCAGTAGTGACAATCACTAAACCTGAGCGTGTTATAGTTATTGATTAATTAAAGCTATATTGATTGATGAGGGCATTATATATTACCATGCGTTGTGACCACATTTTGAAAGAAGGTGAATGACATGGAACAATATGTAATAGCCCTCATTTTAGGTGTTATAGAAGGTATAACAGAGTGTATTCCTGTATCCAGTACAGGTCATATGATTATCAAATGCTTTGTCTATGACCTGGATTTTCGCGCTCTGGCGCAACCATTGCAGGGGGGATGCTTATCGGCTGTACACGGAGGGCCGCAGCTGATTTTTCGTTTATCATGGCTGTGCCTGTTATGATTATCGTGTGTGTGTATGATTTAGTGCGTGTCATACATGCATTGGAATTAAATGATATTATTATGTTTATCATTGGCACCGTCGTATCATATATAGTGGGATATATAACGGTAAAAGGTTTTTTGTGGTATCTAAATAGATCCTCGTTGGCGTCGTTTGGATATTATCGAATTATAGTTGCTATTCTAGCAATAATCTATTTATATATGTGAGTTTAGATGTGAGTTCCTATGAGGCAAAAATGAAGTTGGAAAAATTCTAAAAAAATACTTGCGTCAGAAAAACTTTCATGATATATTGATATAGCACTAAGGGTGACTGCGAAGAACGAACAAAACTTTCAAAAAAGTTTTAAAAAGTTCTTGACACTTAGTGTGGCAGATGATACAATACATCTTGTCGTAATGATGCTGGCGTAGCTCAATAGGTAGAGCAGCTGACTTGTAATCAGCAGGTTGTGGGTTCAATTCCTATCGCCAGCTCCATTTTTATTTATGGAGGGATTCCCTGAGCGGCCAAAGGGAGCAGACTGTAAATCTGCCGTCTTCGACTTCGAAGGTTCGAATCCTTTCTCCTCCACCATTTATAGCGGGTGGAGCAGTTGGTAGCTCGTCGGGCTCATAACCCGAAGGTCGCAGGTTCAAGTCCCTGTCCCCGCAACCATAATTTCACAGTGAAGTGAACGTTCATTGTGCTGGTGTAGCTCAGTCGGCAGAGCGTATCCTTGGTAAGGATAAGGTCACCGGTTCAATCCCGGTCACTAGCTCCATACATGGCGGCATAGCTCAGTTGGCTAGAGCAATCGGTTCATACCCGGTGTGTCCGCGGTTCAAATCCGTGTGCCGCCACCATTAAAACCTCACATTGGTGGGGATTTTTTTGTATCTACTATAAAAATATAATTATAACTCATTACATCCCTCGAAATAGGATGTAATTTTTTGTTTATTGACATTTGTGTATTATGGTATAATAATCTGTAGGAATGTATATTCCGTTGATTAAATTAGGTTATTATATTATAGTAATACTATAAAAGTATTTTGTTTTTGTGAAGGAGGATATAATCCTAATGGCAAAAGAAAAATTTGAACGTACGAAACCGCATGTTAACATTGGTACTATCGGTCACGTTGACCATGGTAAAACTACTTTGACTGCTGCAATCACTAAAGTATTGGCTGAAAAAGGCCAAGCTGATTTCCAAGATTACAGCATGATCGATAAAGCTCCAGAAGAACGTGAACGTGGTATCACAATCAACACTGCACACGTTGAATACGAAACTGAAAACCGTCACTATGCACACGTTGACTGCCCAGGCCATGCTGACTATGTTAAAAACATGATCACTGGTGCGGCTCAAATGGACGGCGCTATCTTGGTATGTTCCGCAGCTGACGGCCCTATGCCTCAAACTCGCGAACACATCTTGTTGGCTCGCCAAGTTGGTGTTCCTGCAATCGTAGTATTCTTGAACAAAGCTGACATGGTTGACGACGAAGAATTGATTGAATTAGTAGAAATGGAAGTTCGTGAACTTCTTTCCTCCTACGAATTCCCTGGCGACGAAGTACCTATCATTGTAGGTTCCGCTTTGAAAGCTTTGGAAGGCGACGCTCAATATGTAGCTAAAATCGACGAATTGATGGCAGCTGTAGATTCCTACATCCCAACACCAGTTCGTGATACTGACAAACCTTTCTTGATGCCTGTGGAAGACGTATTCACAATCACTGGTCGTGGTACAGTAGCAACTGGCCGTGTTGAACGTGGTCAAGTAAATGTAGGCGACACAGTAGAAGTTGTAGGCTTGAAAGAAAAAGCTGAACAATACGTTGTAACTGGTCTTGAAATGTTCCGCAAAACTTTGGACTCTGCAGTAGCAGGCGACAACGTTGGTGCATTGCTTCGTGGTGTTGACCGTAAAGACATCGAACGTGGTCAAGTATTGGCTAACCAGGTTCCATCAACCCACACACAAAATTCAAAGCAGAAGTATACGTATTGACTAAAGAAGAAGGTGGCCGTCATACTCCATTCTTCTCCAACTACCGTCCACAATTCTACTTCCGTACAACAGACGTAACAGGTGTTGTAAACCTTCCTGAAGGTGTAGAAATGTGTATGCCTGGCGATAACGTAACAATGAATATCGAATTGATTACTCCAATCGCTATCGAAGAAGGTCTTCGTTTCGCGATCCGCGAAGGTGGCCATACAGTAGGCGCTGGCGTTGTAACTGAAATCGAAGGTTAATTAGTAGCCTTTGTAATAAATAGGACTCCGTAAGGGGTCCTATTTTTGTGTAAAGTTCTAGACAAGGAACGCCATTTTTTGTTATACTATTTCTGTCAGGTACATGTGCCTGGCTTTTTTGAGTTGCTCAAAATCTTGACATTGCTAGACACATATGATACTATTCATTAGTATGTAGTCGAGCGTTTTCGAGTACAAGAGACTTATTAGTAAATATAAAGCGAGGTGTGTCCGGATGCGTAATGCCATTACTTTAGCTTGCACAGATTGCAAACAACGTAATTACCAAACGAACAAGAATAAGAAAAACAATCCTGATCGTATTGAAATGATGAAATATTGCAAATTCTGCGGTAAACATACATTACACCGTGAAACGAAATAATTCTTATCATTCATTACCTGTTGATTTGAGGATGTGAACAAATGGCAAAGTCTAACTCAGCAGTACAACAACGTGGCGGATTTGGTAAATTCTTCCGCGGCGTAAAGGCTGAACTGAAAAAAGTAGTCTGGCCAACAAGAAAAGAGCTCATTAATTACACAATTGTAGTATTTTTGGTAACTATATTTATCGCTTTACTCATTTATGTATTTGATGCGATTTTTGCTCAACTTATTAATATGTTGTTGCGGATTGTTGGATAGGGGGCCATTACATGGAAGCAGATAAGAAGTGGTATGTAATTCATACCTATTCAGGCTACGAAAATAAAGTTAAAACCACTTTAGAACTTAAGGTTCAATCTATGGGCTTACAAGATGTTATTAGTCGAATTCTAGTACCTCTTGAAGATGAAATAGATGAAAAAGATGGGGTTAAAAAAGTAGTAAAACGTAAAATATTTCCTGGGTACGTATTGGTTGAAATGGAAGTTAACGACCGTTCTTGGTATGTTGTGCGCAACACACCAGGTGTAACAGGTTTCGTTGGCTCTGCCACTAAACCAGTTCCACTTTCTGATTCCGAAGTAGAACATATACTTAAGTCTCAGGGCTTGGATAAGAAACCAACAATCAACGTCGATGTAGAGGTTGGTGAAACGGTACGCATTACATCCGGTGCCTTTGAAGATAGACTAGGTGTTATTACCGAAATTAACCCTGAAAAAGGAACATTGAAACTTAATGTAGAAATGTTCAATCGAGATACAGAGGTAGAGGTAGAGTTTTCTCAAGTTGAAAAAGCTCTTTAATATATAAATATAACTCTAAAAGAGCAATCGATTTTGGTTGCAGTGGGAGGATATTTATCCGTTACCACCACAGTAGAATCATAGGAGGTTTAATTACCCATGGCTAAGAAATTAGTTAAACAAGTAAAACTACAAATTGAAGCCGCTAAAGCTACTCCAGCACCACCAGTTGGTCCTGCATTAGGTCAAGCAGGCGTTAACATCGTTGCTTTCACAAAAGAATTCAACGAACGTACTGCTAAACAAGCTGGCTTGATTATTCCAGTAGTTATTAACGTATATGAAGATCGTAGCTTCGACTTCATCACTAAGACACCACCAGCTGCAGTATTGTTGAAAAAAGCTGCAGGTATCCCAAAAGGTTCTGGTGTACCTAATCGTGATAAAGTAGCTAAAGTAGGTCGCGATAAAGTTCGTGAAATTGCTGAATTGAAAATGCCTGACTTGAATGCTAATACCGTAGAACAAGGTATGCGCATGGTAGAAGGTACTGCTCGCAGCATGGGCATTGAAATCGTTGACTAATAAGCGTACGACTTGCGCATAAGCGCAAATCGGTGGGAGGGAATTCCCGTTTGACCACATAAGGAGGATATTATAATGGCAAAAGTAGGTAAGAAATACGCTGAAGCAGTAAAACTTATTGAAGCTGGTAAGTTCTATGAACCAGTTGAAGCAATTGAGTTAGTTAAGAAAACTGCAACTGCAAATTTCGATGAAACAGTTGAAATCGCTTTCAACTTGAATGTCGACCCTAAATACGCTGATCAACAAGTTCGTGGTGCAGTAGTATTGCCTCATGGTACTGGCAAAACTAAACGCGTTCTTGTGTTCGCTAAAGGCGACAACATTAAAGCAGCTGAAGAAGCTGGCGCAGATTTCGTAGGTTCTGAAGAGTTAGTAGCTAAAATCCAAGGTGGTTGGAGCGACTTCGACGTAGTAGTTGCTACACCAGACATGATGGGTCAAGTTGGCCGTCTTGGTAAAATCTTGGGTCCTAAAGGCTTGATGCCAAACCCTAAAGTTGGTACTGTAACTCCAGACGTTGCTCGTGCAGTAAACGAAATTAAAGCTGGTAAAATCGAATACCGTACTGATAAAGCAGGTATCATTTCTTGCTCCATCGGTAAAGCTTCTTTCGATGATGAAAAATTACTTGACAATTACCGTACAATCGTTGATACTATTATCAAGGCTAAACCTGTAGCAGCTAAAGGTCAATACATTAAATCTGTAACCTTGTCCGCTACAATGGGCCCTGGTGTGCCTTTGAACGTGTTCAAATTGAGCAACGTAACCAAAGAGCAATAATCACATATGTCTCTTAGCTGTAGACGGCTGGTATGTATAATGGATGTAAATCCGCCCGCTGAGGCTGACACTAGAACAACCTAGGACTAGTTACGACCTCATCGCGTGCGATGAGGTCGTTTTTACGCTAAGATAGTACATAGAGCACCACAAAATCTATAAGGAGGTAATCTAATGGCTGTCACTGAATCAAAAAAAGCAATCGTTGCTCAAATGAAAGAAACTCTTTCTGAAGCAAAAGGTGCTGTATTGATTGGTTACTCTGGTTTGACTGTTGCACAAGCAACTGATCTTCGTCGCAAAATGTTGGCTGAAGGTGTTGAATACAAAGTAATCAAAAATACTTTGACTCGCATTGCTGCAAACGAATTGAATCTTGAAGGTTTCGCTGAGCATTTAGAAGGTCCAACTGCATTGGCTACTTCTAAAGAAGATGCTGTTGCACCTGCTCGTGTAATCGAACAATTCATCAAAGCTACAGAACAAGAAGTTGTTACTGTTAAAGCTGGTATCGTTGAAGGCGAAGTTATGGACGCAGCTGGCGTTAAAGCAATCGCAAGTCTTCCAAATCGCGAAGGCATGCTTTCTATGTTGCTTTCCGTTTTGCAAGCTCCTGTTCGCAACGTTGCATACGCTGTCAAAGCTGTTGCAGAAGCTCAACCAGCAGAAGCTGCAGAATAATATCTGCAAATTATCCATTGGTCGCTTAGGACTGATACAATAAACTATTTTATGGAGGAAAACTAAAATGGCATTGAACATTGAAAACATCGTTGCTGAATTAAAAGAAGCAACTATTCTTGAACTTAATGATCTTGTAAAAGCAATTGAAGAAGAATTTGGCGTAACTGCAGCAGCTCCTGTAGCTGTAGCAGCTGCTGGTGGTGCTGAAGGCGGCGCTGCTAAAGATTCCTTCGACGTAATCTTGAAAGATGCTGGCGCATCCAAAATCAACGTAATCAAAGTTGTTCGTGAAGCAACTGGTCTTGGCTTGAAAGAAGCTAAAGCTATCGTTGACGGCGCTCCTGCACCTGTAAAAGAAGGTTTGGCTACTGACGCAGCTGAAGCTTTGAAAGCTCAATTAGAAGAAGCTGGCGCATCTGTAGAATTGAAATAATTCTAGCCATATTAAAAGGCGTACCTTTGGGTACGCCTTTTTTGTTCTATAATCCTAATTCTATGACACAAAAAAGAGTGCCCCTGAGGGACACTCTCTATTAAAAAGGAAATATTCTTTTGTACTTGATATATTTTAGCGCCATCGGTTTTTCCAATTGATTTTGTAATGATGAAGGCATTAGAACTTTCAAAATCGTTCACATTTCGATTTGGAACGATAATAATAGCATTTGGTTCTTTGGGTAGCTGATCTAAAAATTCATCCTTAGTGATAGTAGGCATAATATTTCTGGCATTTGCCCACCGTTCATCGTCGGTTTTATTTAAATATACTTGTGTTGGTATATGGTCTGTATAATAAACAACAGAAGTATAATATCCACCGTATACAAAAACAGGTTGATTTGTATCTTTTATATATGATGTAAACTGAATTCCCGATTGACTTGTCAATATGGGCTTCACAGAAATGGTAGTGGCCGTGTATAGAGCTAGAATTGGAACTAAAAATAGCACTGTTAGTTGTGAAGCTGCTCGGACATAATGTCTAGCTATTTTAAAGACAAGAGCACCTAAACCCAAAATAATTAGATAAGCAAATATATAATCACTGGCGCTGACTGCTATACCAACACCTAGTATACAGACATATATGCTAAAAGAAGTTACGACTAGATATCTAAAGTGTTTTGCTCGTGCAACATTTGATAACAAATTGATAACTGCTTCCGCGCCCCATATGATACAAGGAATGATTGCAGGCAATGTATAAGTTAAATATTTGGTTGCTACAATGGAATAGAATAGGATTATGGTGATGAACCATATAGTGCTAAGTAGATTAAATGAGTCTTTCCAATCCAATTTCCGTAGCTGGTATAAAACAATAGGTGTCCATGGCAATAACGCGAGTGGCGTGACTACTAGATAGTAGTACCATACGTCGAATTTAGGGTGTTCCGATACGAGGGCACGCCCCACATTTTGTAGACCAAGGAAGCCATTCACGAAATCTTGCCCATGAATAGAATACATTGCTACATACCAAGGACTGGCAATTGCAAAAAATAATACAATACCTATAGGATTAAAAGCAATCTTTAAGTTTCTTAGTAAATTTGCGTCCACATCTTTGGTCTTAATAAATTTTTGAAGAATCATAAACACTAATAATATAAGACCTGGTAATAGGAGTCCGATGGGCCCCTTTGTTAATACTGCAAATGCAGCGGCTATATAAGCTTTCACCATAGATGTCTTATCATTATTTGTGAAAGCCAGATAGGAATAACCGAATATGGCTAGGTTGAAGAAAAATAGGAATCCATCGGTGACTATGGCATGAGATATATACCAGAATTGTAAGGTGCTCATTAAGAAGATGGCACTGGCTATAGCGATTGATACATATTGTTTTATTCGATACACTAGATGATACATAAGGGACACGCTAGCTCCGGCGATTAGTGTATTCGGAATACGTGAAACAAAATCCGATATACCGAATAATTTATAACATATCATGAGAGCCCAATATGTTAGCGGCGGTTTATCATACCATACGTGGTCATAAATCATGGGCGATATCCACGAATTATAATTTAACATGGTAATGGCACTTAGTACATAGTTCGATTCTACCGGATCCGTTATGGGTAAGAAGGCATTATAAAAACCATAGCTGATGACCGTTATAAGGAATAATGCTAGGATGCGTATTCGATGATTGATGTGAATTCTAATCAACTCCTCTATATTAATACTATATTCTTACATTTTACTATATTTCGAATGGATGAGATATGTTTGGAGACAAATTATATAGAATATTGTTTTTTTCGGGAATACATCAAATAACTTTTATGTATACAAAATACATGATATAATAAATTCAAAAAGAAAGACCATTTTTATACAATGTAATTTGAATGCATTTAGCATTCAGAGGAAAGAAGGATGGCTATGAGAAAAGAACATGATTTCCTAGGGGAATTAGAAGTTGCTGATGAATTATATTATGGTGTACAAACGATTCGTGCACTAGAAAATTTCCATATTACAGGTAAACATTTAGACCAAGACTTTATTAAGGCACTGGCTATGGTTAAAAAAGCATCTGCTTTGGCTAATATGAAAACAGGTCGCCTCAATGTATCCATAGGCAAGGCCATCGTACAAGCTGCTGATGAAGTGATTGAAGGTCAGTTTGCCAATCAGTTCCCTGTTGACCCAATTCAAGGTGGTGCAGGTACTTCTGTGAATATGAACATGAATGAAGTATTAGCAAACCGTGCTTGCGAAATTTTGGGACATCCAAAAGGATCGTATGATATCGTAAGCCCTAACAATCATTGCAATATGGCGCAATCTACCAATGATGCATTCCCAACGGCTATTAAGGTTTGTGCGATTTTAAAATCTAAACCTTTACTTGAGGCATTACAACGCCTTGTTGATGAACTTGAGAAAAAAGCTGATGAATATAGTGGAATTTTGAAAATGGGTCGTACTCATTTACAAGATGCGGTGCCTATTACATTAGGCCAAGAAATGGGCGCTTATGCATCCGGTATTCGCCGTGGTATTAGACGTATCAAATCCGCTGTTGAAGGAGCTCATGTTATTAATATGGGTGCCACTGCTGTTGGTACAGGTCTTAATGCAGAACCAAATTACATTCATGATGTGGCATACGAACTTAGTGAAGTAGTAGGTGAGCCATTCTATACGGCAGATAACTTGATTGATGCTACGAACAACACGGATATCTTTGCTGATATCTCTAGTGGTTTGAAGGTTACAGCTCTCGTATTGATTAAAATGGCCAATGACTTCCGTTTGATGGCATCTGGACCTCGTTGTGGTATTGGAGAATTGAAGTTGCCTGCTCGTCAACCGGGTTCTTCTATCATGCCTGGTAAGGTAAATCCAGTTATCGCCGAAGTTTTGAACCAAGTATGTTACCAAGTTATCGGCAATGATCTTACTATTTCTTTGGCTGTAGAAAATGGTCAATTCGAATTGAACGTAATGGAACCAGTTTTGGCATACAACTTGTTCAATAACCTTTGCTACCTCAAGAATGGTGTTAATACATTTGTAGATAAATTACTTGTGGATCTTGAAGTAGACCGTGAACAATGTGAGTACTGGTTAAACCGTTCTGTTGGTATCGTTACAGCATTGTTGCCTCACCTTGGTTATGAAACTGCATCGTCTCTTGCAAAAGAGGCTTATACATCCGGTCGTGCTATTCGCGATATCATCTTGGAAAAAGGCTTGTTAACAGAAGATGAAATCAATCATATCCTTTCTCCTAAAGAAATGACACGCCCTGGTATTGCCGGTGCTGATTTATTGAAACACAAAGGAAATTAATGTCCCTTAATGAACTTTGTCATATAGTGTGAATAATACGTGAAATTATAGAAGCTGTCAGCCTCATGGTTGACAGCTTTTTTATATGATGATAAAATTATAAATTGCAAAAGTAGCATTTTCTACTTTTCCATGTAGAAGCTATAACTTACGTATTAAGGGTTTTCTTCCAAGGTTGTGCTTGGATAATGAGCAGAGCAAGGTTATTTTTAAATAAAAAAGGGCCTTGCTTATTTGGCGTTATTAAAGCAGGAAAACTGAGACCTGTAAGATGTCTTTTCTATGCCGTTATAGAAATATGGTGGACCAGTGTATTTGAAGGAGGGAAAGCACATATGTTCAAACCTGAACAGGTAGGCAAACGGACTCGTTATACATATGCAAAGATTAACGAAGTTATTAAGATGCCGCATTTGTTGGACATTCAGCGTAAATCGTACGAATGGTTCTTGGAGAGCGGTTTACAAAATATTTTCAACGATATTTCTCCGATTAAAGACAATTCAGGTAATTTAGTACTTTCTTTTGAAGGTTTCAGCTTAGGTGAGCCTAAGTATGATATTAATGAGTGTAAAAATCGTGATGCTACATACGCAGCACCACTTCGTGTAAATATCCGCTTAGTTAATAATGATCCTGAAAATATGGACATTAAAGAACAAGAAGTATTCATGGGTGATTTCCCATTGATGACGGATACAGGTACTTTCATTATCAACGGTGCAGAACGTGTTATCGTATCTCAATTGGTACGTTCTCCTGGCGTTTACTATGGTAAAGAAATCGATACCATGGGTAACCGCTTGTATGAATCCACAGTTATCCCAAATCGCGGTGCTTGGATTGAATTAGAAACAGATGCTAGCGAAGTTGTAGCCGTTCGTATCGACCGTAACCGTAAATTACCAGCTACTGTGCTTGTTCGTGCATTAGGTTGGGATACTAATGAAAGTATTCTTGATCTTTTCTGGAACGGTCAAACAGATGAAGATGGTTTACCAGTATACGATGAACGCATCGTTCGTACATTAGAAAAAGATACAACTCAATCTGCTGATGAAGCATTGGTAGAAATCTATAAAAAATTACGTCCAGGTGAACCTCCTACAGTAGAATCTGCTCGTAATTTATTCGATAATTTATTCTTCGATGCTCGCCGTTATGATTTAGCGCGTGTAGGTCGTTATAAATTAAATAAAAAACTAGGCTGGCGTCAACGTATGTTGGGTCAAACATTGGCACAACCAATCGTTGATACTGAAACAGGTGAAATCATCCTTGATGCAGGCGTACAAGTTGGAGAAGAACAACTTGATATCGTTGCTAAGAGCGGTGTATTTAGCGGAGAAGGTTTTGCTGAATTCTATATCACTAATCCAGATGGTGTAGTATCCAAAATCATTTGCAATAACTGTAACTTAGAATTTAATCACCGTACAGTTACAAGAGAAGATATGATTGCTAATATCTCTTACCTCTTGAATTTGATGGATGGTGCTGGTCATACAGATGATATCGACCATTTGGGTAACCGTCGTCTTCGTTGCGTAGGTGAATTGTTACAAAATCAATTCCGTATTGGTTTGACTCGTATGGAACGTGTTGTACGTGAACGTATGACAATTCAAGAAATTGAATCCATTACACCACAAGCATTGATTAATATTCGCCCTGTTGTAGCCGCTATTAAAGAGTTCTTTGGTTCCTCTCAATTGTCTCAATTTATGGACCAAACGAACCCATTAGCAGAATTGACTCATAAACGTCGTCTATCTGCACTAGGTCCTGGTGGTTTGTCTCGTGAACGTGCGGGCTTCGAAGTTCGTGACGTGCATCATTCCCACTATGGCCGTATGTGTCCTATCGAAACACCAGAAGGTCTAACATCGGTTTGATCAACTCTTTGTCCAACTATGCTAAGGTTAATGAGTTTGGTTTCATCGAAGCTCCATACCGTAAGGTTGAAAAAATCTACGGCGAAGGTGCTGATGCGGATAAGGTTGTAAAAGTACGCGTATCTGAAAGCGTTGTTTATATGACTGCCGATGAAGAAGAAGGTATGACAATCGCTCAAGCGAACTCTCCACTCGATGGAGAAGGTTGTTTTGCTAATGACCATGTAGCATGTCGTCGTGGTCATGACGTATTAGAAGTAACACCTGATAAGGTTGACTACATGGACGTTAGTCCAAAAGAAGTTGTATCCATCGGTACAGCTATGATTCCATTCCTTGAAAACGATGATGCGAACCGTGCCTTGATGGGTGCGAACATGCAACGTCAAGCGGTGCCTTTGCTTCGCGCTCAAGCACCTCTAGTAGGTACAGGTATGGAATATACAGCAGCTACTGACTCTGGTGTTTGCGTATTGGCACGTGAAGCTGGTAAAGTCGTACGTTGTTGGGGTAATGAAATCCACGTTCTTCGCGATAGCGATGGTCGTGTTGATACATACCGTTTGAATAAATTCCTTCGTTCCAACCAATCCACATGCTTCAACCAAAAACCTATCGTTAACCGTGGTGATCATGTTGTAAAAGGTCAAGTATTGGCTGATGGTCCTGCTACTGATGGTGGTGAATTGGCTCTTGGCTTAACGTTCTTGTAGCGTTCATGCCTTGGGAAGGTTATAACTACGAAGATGCTATCTTGCTTAGTGAAGAACTTTGCAAAGAAGATATCTATACATCCATTCATATTGAAGAATACGAATGTGATGCGCGTGACACTAAACTAGGTGCCGAAGAAATCACTCGTGAATTGCCTAATACTGGTGATGATACACTTAAAAACCTAGATGAAGATGGTATCATCTGCATCGGTGCAGAAGTGCATCCTGGCGATATCCTCGTTGGTAAAGCTACGCCAAAAGGTGAAACTGAATTGACACCAGAAGAACGTTTGTTACGTGCTATCTTTGGTGATAAAGAACGCGAAGTTCGCGATACTTCTCTCCGTGTGCCTCATGGCGAATGTGGTAAGGTTGTAGACGTTAAAGTGTTCACTCGTGAAAATGGTGATGAGTTACAACCAGGTGTAAACAAACTTGTTCGCGTTTACATCGCTCAAAAACGTAAAATCCACGAAGGCGATAAAATGGCCGGTCGTCATGGTAACAAAGGTGTCGTTTCTCGTGTTATGAGAAAAGAAGATATGCCATTCCTTCCAGATGGTACTCCAGTACAAATCGTATTGAACCCATTGGGCGTACCTTCTCGTATGAACATTGGTCAGGTTCTTGAAACTCACTTAGGTTGGGCTGTTCAAGGCTTGGGCATGAAAATTAAGGCTACAGATCTTCATATTCAAAATGTATTAAAAGAAGCGCGTACTGATGAATCCTACTGGGAACAAATCGATGCAATTCGCAAATTATATGCTGAAATTGAAGAATTAGAAGCTAAAGCAAAAGAAGATGTAACAGTAGCTCATTTTGATATCGATGAAAAAATCATCGATTTGAAATCTCAAATCTTAGGTCACGTTGAAGAAGCAGCTCAAAAGAAATTGGCTGCACTTGGTGGCGAAGCTCGTTACAATGAATTGAAAGCATTAGAATCTAAATACAATGCACTTCATATGGAATATTTCGGCACTGAAGAAGAAGCGCCTGAAATGGATCCAGCTCTCGTTGAAGAATTAGAAAGCATCAACAAGGTACGTGCTACATTGAATCATATTGAAGAAGCTCGTGCTAAACGCGTTGAGATTCGCAATGATTTAGAAAAATTAGGTTATGACTATGATACATATGGCATGCCAAAACCAGATGTAGCTGGTATTCATATCGCTACACCTGTATTTGATGGTGCCCATGAAAAAGATGTATTCGAAACATTGGCTATCGCTGGTCGTCCAGATGATGGTAAGACTGTATTGTACGATGGCCGTACTGGTGAACCTATGGATAACCGTGTAACGGTTGGTTACGTATACATGTTGAAACTTCACCATTTGGTTGATGATAAAATCCATGCGCGCTCCACAGGTCCGTACTCCCTTGTTACACAACAACCATTGGGTGGTAAAGCTCAATTTGGTGGCCAGCGTTTCGGGGAAATGGAAGTTTGGGCCCTTGAAGCATATGGTGCAGCCTATACTCTTCAAGAGCTATTAACTGTTAAGTCTGACGACGTTGTTGGTCGTGTGAAAGCATACGAAAAAATCGTTAAAGGCGAAAATATTCCTGAACCAGGTGTGCCTGAGTCCTTCAAAGTATTGCTCAAAGAACTTCAAAGTATCGGTCTTGATGTAAAAATCTTGAACGAAGATCAAGAAGAAGTTGTTATGAAAGAACTTGATGATGAAGATGAAGGGGTAGAAACTGGTATTGAAGATGTTATGAACGGCGATGCTGTTGAAACAGATGAAGTAACAGTTGTAGACCCAGAAGCAGAGGAAGAAGTATCTAATGGTGGCGACGATGATATTCTTAGCCAATTAGCATATCCAATTAGTGAATCCTCCACAGATGAAGACTGATACTGAATATTAGGAAGGGAGCGATAGTAGTGCTAGACGTAAATGAATTTGATTCCATGCGAATCGGTTTAGCCTCTCCAGAGCAAATTTTAGAATGGTCTCATGGGGAAGTTAAAAAACCAGAAACAATTAACTACCGTACGTTAAAGCCAGAACGTGATGGGCTATTTTGCGAACGCATTTTTGGACCAACAAAGGACTGGGAATGTCACTGCGGTAAATATAAACGAATCCGCCATAAAGGCGTTGTCTGCGATAAATGTGGCGTAGAAGTAACACGTGCTAAAGTACGTCGTGAACGTATGGGCCATATCCAATTGGCTACACCTGTATCCCATATTTGGTACTTCAAGGGTATCCCATCTCGCATGGGCCTTATCCTTGATGTATCTCCACGTTCCTTGGAACGGGTATTGTATTTTGCTTCCTATATCGTAGTTGATCCTGCAGGTAGCCCATTGGCAAAACGCCAATTGTTATCTGAACAAGAATACCGTGAATACGAAGCTCAATTCAATGAAGAAGGATATACTATCGGTGGTAAATCCGTAGTTATCGAAACTGTGGCACAACGTAATGAACGTTTGGCTATCGTTCGCGAAGCACAACGTAAAGAACGTTATAATGCTGCACTTCGTGAAGATGCTACAATTCCAGAAGCTGATAAAGAATATGAAGAATTAACTCGTGAAGAACGTTACGAATTAGGTGCTACAGAAGAAATCTTATTCGTATGTATCGACATGGGTGCAGAAGCGGTAAAAGCATTATTATCCGAACTTGATTTGGAACAATTAAATGCTGAATTGCGCGAAGAGTTGAACACTGCCAGTGGTCAACGTAAAATCCGTGCCGTTCGCCGCCTTGAAGTAGTAGAAGCATTCCGTCAATCTGGCAACCGCCCAGAATGGATGATTATGGATGTCGTTCCTGTCATCCCACCTGAATTGCGCCCTATGGTTCAATTAGATGGTGGTCGCTTTGCTACATCTGACCTCAATGATTTGTACCGTCGTGTTATCAACCGTAACAATCGTTTAAAACGTTTGTTGGACTTAGGTGCTCCTGATATCATCGTGCGCAATGAAAAACGCATGTTGCAAGAAGCGGTTGATGCATTGATTGATAATGGTCGTCGTGGCCGTCCTGTTACAGGTCCTGGCAACCGCCCATTAAAATCCTTGTCCGATATGCTTAAAGGTAAACAAGGTCGTTTCCGTCAAAACTTGCTCGGTAAACGTGTTGACTACTCCGGTCGTTCCGTTATCGTAGTAGGTCCAGAACTAAAAATGCACCAATGTGGTTTGCCTAAAGAAATGGCCTTGGAATTGTTCAAGCCATTCGTTATGAAACGCTTGGTAGAACGTGGACAAGCATCCAATATCAAGGCTGCTAAACGTCAAGTAGAACGCGTAGGTCCTGGTGTATGGGAATCCTTGGAAGAGGTTATCAAAGAACATCCAGTTCTCTTGAACCGTGCCCCTACATTGCATAGACTTGGTATCCAAGCCTTCGAACCAATCCTCTGGGAAGGCCGTGCTATCAAATTGCATCCATTAGTATGTACAGCCTTCAATGCCGACTTTGACGGTGACCAAATGGCTTGTCACTTACCATTGTCCGTAGAGGCTCAATCCGAAGCTCGTACATTGATGCTTTCCGTTCATAATATCTTATCAACAAAAGATGGTAAGCCAGTTGCTATTCCATCTCAAGATATGATTTTGGGTACTTATTACCTAACAGTTGTACGCGAAGATACTCGTGATAAAGCAAAAACATTTGCTACCTATGACGAAGTAATGCTTGCTTACGATTCTCATGTTATCGGCTTGCAAGATATTTTATACATTCGCTTGCCTGAACACGGTCGCGTAGAAACTACAGCTGGTCGTTTGATCTTTAACAACGCTTTGTTCCCAGAATTATGGCAATATGAACAAAAAGAAGATGGTACTTACACATTAGGTAAGGTTATGGATAAGAAGACGGTTGGTAAACTTGTAGATCAATGTTTCCAATTATTCGGCAATGAAAAAACTGCTGAACTCTTAGACAGAATTAAATCCCTTGGTTACTCCTTTGCACGTCGTGCAGGTATGACAGTAGCCATTGCGGATATTAAAGTACCAGAAGAAAAATTCGATTTACTTGATACTGCAGAACAAGAAGTAGAAAAAGTATCTCGTCTATATCGCCGTGGTCTTATTACAGAAGAAGAACGTTATCGTAAAACTATCCAATTGTGGACAAAAGCAACAGAAGATGTTACTGATGCCATGATGGATAATATGGCGCGCGATAAAGATGGCTTCAACCCTGTATATATGATGGCTATCTCCGGTGCCCGTGGTAACAAACAACAAATTCGTCAGCTTGCTGGTATGCGTGGTTTGATGGCTGACCCATCTGGTCGTATCATCGACTTACCGATCAAGGCAAACTTTAAAGAAGGTTTGACTGTATTGGATTACTTTACGTCCTCTCATGGTGCGCGTAAAGGTTTGGCCGATACAGCACTTCGTACAGCTGACTCCGGTTATTTGACTCGTCGTCTTGTTGACGTATCTCAAGACGTTATCGTTCGTGAGGACGATTGTGACGTTGTAGGTATCGATCTCGTTCGTGAACGCGCTCGTTTGGCTACATCTCCACGTCAAGCTCTTGAAATGTTGAAAGACAAATTAATTGGCCGTGTTCTCGATAAAGATGTAGTAAATGCTGAAACAGGTGAATTGGCTGTTCCTGCAGAAACTATTCTTGATGAACAAAGCTTAGCTGATATAGTAGATGCTGGTGTAACAGCTATCTCCTTGCGCGGTGCACATTTGGGCTCTGATAGTGATATCAACCATACTAATTTGGTACAAAAAATTCTTCTTGGTGAAAGCGACGATAGTATCCGTGCAACATTAAAAGAAACTATGGTTCAAAATATGTTGAACAAGGATACTGTGAATGCTATCGTGGACAGCAATGGCGTAGAAATCTACCCTGCTGATACACGCCTTACAGAAGAAGGTATCGAAGCAATTCTCAACTCTGATGTAAAAGAGGTACAAGTACGCAATAATGAAATCAATGGTATTGAAGTAGAAGCTATCGTTGAGGGTACGGGGATTATTGAACCATTGAAAGACCGTATCGTAGGTCGTATTGCAGCTGAAGAATTAATCAATAAGGAAACTGGTGAAGTTATCGTTCCATTGAATGGTGAAATTACTGAAGAACTTGCTGATGAAGTTGTAAAACATTACGATGTTGTTAAAATCCGTTCCGTATTGACTTGTCGCAGCCCTTATGGCGTATGTCGTAAGTGCTATGGTCGTGACCTTGGTACAGGTGACCAAGTTCAAGTCGGTGAAGCAGTTGGTATCATTGCGGCTCAATCCATCGGTGAACCTGGTACACAATTGACAATGCGTACATTCCATACAGGCGGTGTCGCAGGTGACGATATCACACAAGGTTTGCCTCGTGTTGAAGAATTGTTCGAAGCTCGTAAACCAAAACGTAATGCAATTATTGCTGAAAATGAAGGTGTAGTACGTGTTGTACCAAACGAAGGTAAAAAAGGTACTAATACTATCTTTATTACAGGTGAAGATGGTATTGAACTCGATTACCTCATCCCTTATGGTTCCCGCATTATCGTTAAAGACGGTGATGTTGTATCCTTGGGAGCACGTTTGACAGAAGGTTCCATTAATCCTCATGACATTATGCGTGTAATGGGCACACAAGCAACACAACGTTACCTCGTATACGAAGTACAAAAAGTATATAAATCTCAAGGTGTAGAAATCAACGATAAACACATTGAAGTTATTGTTCGTCAAATGCTTCATAAGGTTAAAATCGAAACTGCTGGCGATACAGATATGCTTCCTGGCGACATGATTGATATCAATACATTTGATGAAGAAAATCGTCGTTTAACATTGAATGGCCGTGAGAATGCTACTGGTAAACGTACATTGTTGGGTATTACTAAAGCTGCATTGGCTACAGATTCCTTCTTGTCTGCTGCATCATTCCAAGAAACTACACGTGTTCTTACAGATGCTGCTATTAAGGGCAAAATCGATCCATTATTGGGTCTTAAGGAAAATGTTATCATTGGTAAATTGATTCCTGCCGGTACTGGTATGAGCCGTTACCGTAAAATTGAAGTAGTTAAAAAGGCTCCTGAAATTTTGGAATTAACTGATGACGGTGAAATCATAGAAGAATAAGCCTATATAGTTTATGGCTATGATTAGATATTAATAAAAAGAGATATTCCTAGATTAGTATATAATTTAGGAATATCTCTTTTAATTATATCAATTTTTGCATAACAAAACTGCGTTGAAAGAATTGAATATGTATAAAGTGCATAAAAAAATAAGCAGAATTATCTATATTTGTATAAAAAAACGAGAATACTTCATGTAATTCCTATAAATGATACACACGGATAGGTGTACATATTAAATACAGTGAAATAGCGGTTTTGAGTGTTAAAAAACCTTTGACATGCGTTTGAGTAATTGATATACTTACATAGTGCTTAGAGGGCAAGTGCGCCCTGAGCATAGTTTCGTAAGGAGAAGATGTAACCATGGACATTGCCCATTTGGCATCGGCGAACAAGACAATAGGTGCTAAGCAAACGATTAAATCAATTGCAAAAGGCTCTGTTAAGTTTGTGTTTCTCGGCTGCGATAGCGATAGCTACGTAGTAGATCCTGTACGGATGGCTTGCGTGGAACATAATATACCGTTCGACGATAAGCATACGATGGATGACCTTGGTCGTGCGTGCCGCATTAAGGTGCGGGCCACAGCGGTAGGCATCCTACGTTAATCTTGGTAATATCCGATGTAACAATTTGTTATGACGGATCAATTATAAATCTCAAATTTGGAAAGGAGGTGCCCAAATGCCAACAATTAATCAGCTAGTACGCAAAGGTCGCATGAGCTTGACTAAAAAATCTACAGCTCCAGCACTTCAAGAATCTCCACAAAAACGTGGTGTATGTACTCGTGTGTACACAGCTACTCCAAAGAAACCAAACTCCGCGCTTCGTAAAGTTGCCCGTGTACGTTTGACAAACGCTATTGAAGTAACTGCTTACATTCCAGGCATTGGTCACAATTTACAAGAACACAGTGTTGTACTTATCAGAGGCGGTCGTGTAAAAGACCTTCCAGGTGTGCGTTATCACATCGTTCGTGGTGCATTGGATACAGCTGGCGTACAAAACCGTATGCAAAGTCGTTCCAAATACGGCGCGAAAAAAGCTAAAAAATAATTTTAGCCATTAAACGAAACTAACACACATCATTATAAAGGAGGAATTGAACATGCCAAGAAAAGGCCCTGTTCCGAAACGTGATGTACTTCCAGATCCGGTGTACAACAGCAAATTAGTAACACGTTTCATTAACAAAGTTATGTACGATGGCAAAAAAGGCATTGCTGAAACTATCGTATATGATGCATTTGAAATTATTCGTTCCAAAATGGGTCAAGACCCAATGGAAGTTTTTGATCAAGCATTGAAAAATGTTATGCCTGTACTTGAAGTACGTGCTCGCCGTATCGGTGGTGCGAACTACCAAGTGCCAGTTGAAGTTCGTGCTGATCGCCGTCAAACACTCGGTATTCGCTGGGTTGTAAACTATGCTCGTCTTCGTGGTGAACGCACTATGAAAGAACGCTTAGCAGGCGAATTGATGGACGCTTTCAACAATGCAGGCGCTGCAATCAAGAAAAAAGAAGATACTCATAAAATGGCAGAAGCTAATAAAGCATTTGCTCATTATCGTTGGTAATAAGAGGTGACAACTGTGGCAAGAGAGTTTTCCCTAGCAAAAACTCGTAATATCGGTATCATGGCTCACATCGATGCTGGTAAAACAACAACTACAGAACGTATCCTCTACTATACAGGTATTGTTCACAAAATCGGCGAAGTACATGAAGGTGCTGCTACGATGGACTGGATGGCGCAAGAACAAGAACGTGGTATCACAATCACTTCTGCGGCGACAACATGTCACTGGAAAGATCATCGTATCAATATCATCGATACTCCTGGTCACGTTGACTTTACTGTAGAAGTAGAACGTTCTTTACGTGTACTTGATGGCTCCGTAGCGGTGTTCAGTGCTAAAGGCGGCGTTGAACCTCAATCCGAAACAGTATGGCGTCAAGCATCTAACTACGGCGTACCTCGTATCGCTTATGTAAATAAGATGGATACAGTAGGTGCTGACTTCTTCAACGTAGTTGATATGATGAAATCCCGTTTGGGTGCAAATTCCGTAGCTATCCAAGTGCCAATCGGCGCTGAAGATACTTTCGAAGGCATCATCGATTTGATGACTATGAAAGCGGAAATTTACAAATCCGATGACGGTAAAGAATATGAAATCACTGATATCCCAGCAGAATATCAAGAAGTAGCTGAAGCTCGTCGCGAAATGATGATCGATGCTATCGCTGAAACTGATGACGATATCATGATGAAATATTTGGAAGGTGAAGAAATCTCCATTGAAGAATTGAAAACAGCATTGCGTAAAGCAGTTATTGCTAACCAATTGTTCCCAGTTCTTTGTGGTTCTTCCTACAAAAACAAAGGTGTACAAATGTTGTTGGACGCTGTTGTAGATTACATGCCAGCTCCTATCGACATCCCAGCTATTAAAGGTGTCGTTCCTGGCACTGAAGAAGAAACAACTCGTCCTTCTTCCGATGATGAACCATTCTCCGCATTGGCTTTCAAAATCATGGCTGACCCTTATGTTGGTAAATTAGCGTTCTTCCGTGTGTACTCCGGTACATTGGAATCCGGTTCCTACGTTTTTAACTCCACAAAAGGTAAGAAAGAACGTATCGGCCGTATCCTTCAAATGCACGCTAACACTCGTAAAGAAATCGACATGGTTTACGCTGGCGACATCGCTGCAGCTGTAGGCTTGAAAGATACTACTACTGGTGATACTCTTTGTGATGAAAAGAATCCTGTAATTCTTGAATCCATGGAATTCCCTGAACCAGTTATCTCCGTTGCTGTTGAACCTAAAACAAAAGCTGACCAAGAAAAAATGGGTACAGCTCTTGCACGTTTGGCAGAAGAAGATCCTACTTTCAAAGTTCGTACTGATGAAGAAACAGGTCAAACTATTATCTCCGGTATGGGCGAACTTCACTTGGATATCATCGTTGACCGTATGAACCGTGAGTTCAAAGTAGAATGTAACGTAGGCAAACCTCAAGTAGCTTATCGCGAAACTATCCGTAAAGCTGTTAAATCTGAAGGTAAATTCGTACGTCAATCTGGTGGTCGTGGTCAATATGGTCACTGCTGGTTGGAATTGATTCCTCAAGAACCAGGTGCTGGCTTCGAATTTGAAAATAAGGTCGTAGGTGGTGCAATTCCTCGTGAATACATCGGACCTGTTGAGAATGGTGTTAAAGAAGCTATGGAATCCGGTGTTATCGCTGGTTATCCAATGGTTGACATCAAAGTTATCGTATTTGACGGCTCCTACCATGACGTTGACTCCAACGAAATGGCCTTCAAAATCGCTGGTTCCATGGGCTTTAAAGAAGGTGCTCGCAAAGCAGATCCTGCATTGCTTGAACCATACATGTCCGTAGAAGTAGACGTTCCTGAAGAATACATGGGCGACGTTATCGGTGACTTGAACTCCCGTCGTGGTCGTATGGACGGCATGGAAGCTCGAAATGGTAACCAACATATCAAAGCATATGTTCCATTGAGCGAAATGTTCGGTTACGCAACAGACCTTCGTTCCAAAACTCAAGGTCGCGGTAACTACTCCATGACATTCGATCATTACGAAGAAGTTCCTAAGAAAATTGCTGAAGAAATTCAAGCAAAGAAAAATGGTTAATCTTATCTTAGATTAATAGAATTACTATTTTCCTCGGAGGATAATTTAAAATGGCAAAAGAAAAATTTGAACGTACGAAACCGCATGTTAATATCGGTACAATCGGTCACGTTGACCATGGTAAAACTACTTTGACTGCTGCAATTACAAAAGTATTGGCTGAAAAAGGCCAAGCTGACTTCCAAGATTACAGCATGATCGACAAAGCTCCAGAAGAACGTGAACGCGGTATCACAATCAACACTGCACACGTTGAATACGAAACAGCTAACCGTCACTATGCACACGTTGACTGCCCAGGCCATGCTGACTATGTTAAAAACATGATCACTGGTGCAGCTCAAATGGACGGTGCTATCTTGGTAGTATCCGCAGCTGACGGCCCTATGCCTCAAACTCGCGAACACATCTTGTTAGCTCGCCAAGTTGGTGTTCCTGCAATCGTAGTATTCTTGAACAAAGCTGATATGGTTGACGACGAAGAATTGATCGAATTGGTTGAAATGGAAGTTCGTGAACTTCTTTCTTCCTATGAATTCCCTGGCGACGAAGTACCTATCATCGTAGGTTCCGCATTGAAAGCTTTGGAAGGCGACGCTCAATACGTAGCTAAAATCGACGAATTGATGGAAGCTGTAGACTCCTACATCCCAACTCCAGTTCGTGATACTGACAAACCTTTCTTGATGCCTGTGGAAGACGTTTTCACAATCACTGGTCGTGGTACAGTAGCAACTGGCCGTGTTGAACGTGGTCAAGTAAACGTTGGTGACACAGTAGAAGTTGTAGGCTTGAAAGAAAAAGCTGAACAATACGTTGTAACTGGTCTTGAAATGTTCCGCAAAACTTTGGACTCTGCAGTAGCAGGCGACAACGTAGGTGCATTGCTTCGTGGTGTTGACCGTAAAGACATCGAACGTGGTCAAGTATTGGCTAAACCAGGTTCCATCAACCCACACACAAAATTCAAAGCAGAAGTATACGTTTTGACTAAAGAAGAAGGTGGCCGTCATACTCCATTCTTCTCCAACTACCGTCCACAATTCTACTTCCGTACAACAGACGTAACAGGTGTTGTAAACCTTCCTGAAGGTGTAGAAATGTGTATGCCTGGCGATAACGTAACAATGGAAATCGAATTGATTACTCCAATCGCTATCGAAGAAGGTCTTCGCTTCGCAATCCGCGAAGGTGGCCATACAGTAGGCGCTGGCGTTGTAACAGAAATCGAAGGTTAATTTAACCTTTTATGCTCATCGTAGTGATGCGTTGGGCACAATATCCACGACATGTAAGAGCGGCATGTTCTGCCGCTCTCGTGTTGTGTTTTTAAACTATGAAGTAGAAGGTTGCCTCTGCGGAGGAGAATTTCTATGGAGCAGTTCATTCACGAAATGGACGACAGGAGGAATTATTAATAATGGCTAAACAGCAAAAAATCCGTATTCGCCTTAAGGCATACGACCACAAAGCTCTCGATCAAAGCGCTGCTAAGATCGTAGACACTGCAAAAAGAAATGGCGCTATGGTATCTGGTCCGATTCCATTGCCAACAGAAAAGAATATCTTCACGATTCTTCGTTCCGTACACGTTAACAAAGATTCCCGTGAACAATTCGAAATGCGTACACATAAACGCTTGATTGATATTCTTGAACCAAATTCGAAAACAGTAGATGCTATCACTCGTTTAGATTTACCAGCTGGTGTATCTATTGAAATAAAACTATAAGGAGGTGCGATAATGTCTAAAGCTATTTTGGGTAAAAAATTAGGAATGACACAAGTCTTCACAGCTGAAGGCCAATTAGTTCCTGTAACAGTAGTGGAAACTACCCCAAGCGTTGTAGTGCGCGTTAAGACTGTTGAAACAGACGGTTATGAAGCAGTACAAATTGGTTACGGTTCCATTAAAGAAAAACATTTAACAAAACCTGTAAAAGGTCAGTTCGACAAAGCTGGCGTAGCTCCAGTTAAATATCTTCGCGAAGTTCGCGTTGACAATGCAGCTGACTACACAGTAGGCCAAACTCTGGCAGCTGATATCTTCGCAGAAGGTGAATTGGTGGACGTAGTAGGTACAGGTAAAGGTAAGGGTTTTGCTGGCACAATTAAACGCCATAATTTCTCCCGTGGTCCTGAAACTCATGGCTCCAAATCTCACCGTGAACCTGGTTCCATCGGTCCTACGATCTCCGGTGGCGGCGGTAAGGTATACAAAGGTAAAAAAACTCCCTGGACAAATGGGTGGTTACAGAGTTACCGTACAACGCTTATCCGTTGTGAAAGTTGATGCTGAACGTAACCTTTATTGGTTAAAGGTGGTATCCCAGGCGCTAAAGGTAGCTTGGTTATGGTTCGCAACACGGTTAAACCTGTTAAATAATCATTTGTCGAAAGGAGGATTATGTAATGCCCTACAGTAGCAACATATAATCAATCCGGCGTTAAAGTCGGTGAAATACAGTTAAACGATGCAGTATTCGGCGTTGAAGCAACGAAGCCGTTATGCATCAAGCCGTAGTTCGTCAATTGTCTAACGAACGTCTCGGCACTCATGCAACAAAAACTAGAGGTATGGTTCGTGGCGGTGGCCGCAAACCTTGGAAACAAAAAGGTACTGGTCGTGCACGTTCCGGTTCCAGCCGTTCCCCAATCTGGATTGGTGGCGGTACTACATTTGGTCCACAACCTCGCAGCTATTACAAAGCTATGCCTCGTAAAGCTAGACGTTTGGCAGTTAAATCTGCTCTTAGCGATAAGGTAAATAATAGCGAATTATACGTTTTGGAAGAAATCACATTAGCAGCTCCTAAAACAAAAGAAGTATTGAATATTATCAATAGCTTCAATGTTGGCGATGCAAAAGTATTGTTCATCACTGAAGGTGATGTAAATGTTGAACGTTCCGCTCGCAACATCCAAGGTGTTAAAGCATTGGCTTGCGAAGGTATGAACATTTTCGATCTTCTTCATTACGATAAGCTCTTCATTACTAAAGGCGCTGTCGCAAAAATTGAGGAGGTACTTGGATAATGCAATTACATGATGTACTAATCCGTCCGGTTATTACCGAAAAAAATCCACAAAGCTTATGGAAGAAAACAAATACACGTTCCGCGTGCCTTTGACTGCAAATAAAGTGCAAATCCGTCAAGCTGTTGAAAAAAATCTTCAATGTAAAAAGTAGAAAAAAAGTAGCTACTATTCGCGTATTAGGCAAAAACTAAACGCATGGGTCGTACACAAGGTAAACGTAGCGATTACAAAAAAGCTATCGTAACTTTAAAAGCTGGCGAATCCATTACATTATTTGAAGGTGTCTAAGAGTCTAGTTGTAAGGAGGCCCACTAATGGCAATTAAATCATTTAAACCGTACTCCGCTGGTCGCCGGTTTATGACAGTATCCGCCTTCGACGAAATCACAGCAAGCAACCAGAAAAATCTTTGTTGGCTAAGATTTCCCAAAAAGGTGGTCGTAATAATACTGGTAAAATGACAGTTCGTCACCAAGGTGGCGGTCATAAACGTCAATACCGTATCATTGACTTCAAACGTACTAAAGATAATATCCCAGCTAAAGTAGCAACAATCGAGTATGATCCTAACCGTTCTTCTCGTATCGCTTTACTTAACTATGCTGATGGTGAAAAACGTTATATTTTAGCTCCTAACGGCTTAAAAGTTGGTGACGTTGTTTTCTCCGGTTCTGAATCTGATATTAAACCTGGTAACTGCTTACCATTGGCTAATATCCCAGACGGTACTCAAATCCACAACATCGAATTAAAAATTGGTAAAGGCGGTCAAATCGTTCGTTCCGCTGGTACATCCGCTCAATTGATGGGTAAAGATAATGGTTATGCTATTCTTCGTTTACCATCTGGCGAAATGCGCCGCGTACGTCAAGAATGCCGTGCAACAATTGGTGTTGTAGGTAACGCTGAACACAGTAACCTAGTAATTGGTAAAGCTGGTCGTCATCGTTGGATGGGCGTTCGTCCTGGTAACCGTGGTGTTGTAATGAACCCTTGTGACCATCCACATGGTGGTGGTGAAGGTAAATCTCCTGTTGGTCGTAAACATCCTGTTACACCTTGGGGCAAACCAGCACATGGTGTTAAAACTCGCGACAAGAAAAAAGCTTCTAATAGCTTGATCATTAAACGTCGTACAAAATAGGATAAAGGAAAGGAGATAAAATAGTGTCCAGATCTATTAAAAAAGGCCCTTTCGTAGCAGATCATTTGCTTAAGAAAGTTGATGCTTTAAACGAAACTAACGAAAAGAAAGTTGTAAAAACCTGGTCCCGTGCCTCTACTATTATCCCTAGTTTTGTAGGCCACACAATTGCTGTGCATGATGGTCGCAAACATGTACCTGTATTCATTACAGAAGATATGGTAGGTCATAAATTAGGTGAATTCGCTCCTACACGTACTTTCAAAGGTCACGGTAAGGACGAAAAATCTACAGGCAAAAAATAGGAGGAATAATTAATGGAAGCAAAAGCAATCGCTAGACATATCCGAATCGCGCCTCGTAAAATCCGTATCGTTGCTGATTTAGTGCGCGGTAAAAACATCGGCGAGGCATTTGCCATCTTGAAGTTCACTCCGAAAGTTGGCGCTGATGTAGTCGAAAAAGTAATGCGTTCCGCAATCGCAAATGCAGAACACAATTTTGATATGAATGTGGATAACTTGTATGTATCCGAGATCTTCGTTGATCAAGGTCCTACATTGAAACGTATTCATCCTCGTTCCCGTGGACAAGCTTTCAAAATTTTGAAACGCACTAGCCACGTAACAGTAGTAGTTAAAGAAAGAGCTTAAGAAGGAGGGAAACAGAGTGGGTCAAAAAGTTAATCCACACGGTTTGCGTGTCGGTATCGTAAAGATTGGGACGCAAAGTGGTATGCAGAAAAAGATTTCGCTGCTAATCTTCATGAAGACGTAAAAATTCGTAACTTCTTGAAAGAAACCCTTTTCATTGCTGGTATTTCCCGCATTGAAATCGAGCGTACAAATAAACGTATTAAATTGACTATCCACACTGCAAAACCAGGTATGGTTATCGGTCGTGGTGGTGCTGGTATCGAAGATATCAAAAAAGCAATGACTCGTTTCACTGATAAACAAGTGGACGTTAACATCGCAGAAATTAAACAAGCAGACATGGATGCAATCTTGGTTGCTGAAAACATTGCTAGCCAATTGGAACGCCGTATCGGTTTCCGTCGTGCAATGAAACAAGCTGTTGGTCGTACAATGCGCTTAGGTGCAAAAGGTATCAAAATCATGGTAAGCGGTCGTCTTGGCGGCGCTGAAATCGCTCGTAGCGAATCCTACCGTGAAGGTTCCATTCCATTGCACACACTTCGTGCAAATATCGACTACGGTACTGCTGAAGCTCATACAACTTATGGTTGTATCGGTGTTAAAGTATGGATTTACAAAGGTGAAGTTTTGCCAGAAGCAAAACAACCTGCTAAGAAGGAAGAAGGTGGCAAGTAATGCTTATTCCAAAGCGTGTAAAACATCGTAAGCAATTCCGCGGCCGTATGAAAGGTCGTGCTATGCGCGGTAATACAGTGTCTCATGGTGAGTTCGGCTTGGTAGCATGCGAACCATCTTGGATCACTAATCGTCAAATCGAAGCTGCTCGTATTGCTATGACTCGTTATATCAAACGTGGCGGTCAAGTATGGATTAAAATTTTCCCTGACAAACCAATCACAGCTAAACCAGCTGGTACTCGTATGGGTTCCGGTAAAGGTTCTCCTGAATACTGGGTAGCAGTGGTTAAACCAGGTCGTGTAATGTTTGAAATGGACGGTGTGCCAGAAGCAGTAGCTCGTGAAGCTATGCGTCTTGCAAGCCATAAACTTCCAATCAAATGCAAATTTGTTGTTAAGGGTAAAGAATTGGGTGGTGACGTAAATGAAGGTTAATGACATTCGCAATATGAGCGCTGCCGAAATGGAACAAAAAAAGTTTCCGGTCTTAAGGAAGAGTTATTTAACCTCCGTTTTCAGCTTGCAACAGGTCAATTAGAGAATCCTATGCGCATTCGTGAAGTTAAGAAGACAATCGCTCGTATTAAAACTGTACAACGTGAAGTTGAACTTAAATCTGAAAAACGCATAATGACAGATTTGTTAAAGTTTGAAAAGGAGGCTTAAAATCGTGGCAGAAGAAAAGAAACGTACGTAAAGTCCGCGTAGGTAAAGTTGTTAGCGACAAAATGGAAAAAAACTGTTGTTGTTGCTGTAGAACGTAAAAGTACCTCACGCATTATATAATAAGCCAATGGTTAGCAATAAACGCTTCAAAGCTCATGATGAAAATAATGAGTGCCGCATTGGCGATACAGTTAAAATTGTAGAAACTCGTCCACTTTCTAAAGATAAATGTTGAGAGTTGTTGAAATTCTTGAAAGACAAAAAAATAAGAGTGATGTAAGGAGGAATAGACGATGATCCAGCAACAAACAATTTTGAATGTTGCCGACAACACTGGTGCAAAACGTATTATGTGCATCCAAGTCATGGGCGGTTCTTATCGCAAATTCGGCAATATCGGTGACGTAATCGTTGCTTCTGTAAAAGATGCATCACCCGGTGGCGTTGTCAAGAAAGGCGACGTAGTCAAAGCTGTTATTGTTCGTTCTAAAAAGGTATCCGCCGTCAAGACGGTTCCTATATCCGTTTTGATGAAAACGCAGCAGTAGTTATTAAAGAAGATAAAACCCCTCGTGGTACTCGTATCTTCGGACCTGTAGCTAGAGAACTTCGTGAAAAAGACTTCATGAAAATCGTTTCCTTAGCTCCAGAAGTATTATAAGAAGGAGGAACGCAGCATATGGCTAAATTACAAATCAAAAAAGGCGATACAGTTGTTGTTATCTCCGGTAAAGATAAAGGTAAGCAAGGTACAGTAATTGCTACTGAACCTAAAAAAGAACGCGTATTTGTTGAAGGCGTAAACACTGTAAAACGTCACACAAAACCTTCTCAAGCTAACCCACAAGGCGGCATCGTTACTAAAGAAGCTGGTATCCATGTTTCTAACGTAATGGTTGTTGACCCAGAAACTAAAACAGCTACTCGTATCAAAAAAGTTGAAGGTAAAGACGGTAAATTCGTTCGTGCAACTGTTAAATCCGGTACAGTACTTAAATAATCAGGAAAGGAGGAGCTACATAAATGTCTCGTTTATTTGAACAATACAACTCTGAAATTAAAAAGAGTATGCAAGAAAAATTCCAATACGGCAACGTAATGGAAATTCCTAAATTGGAAAAAATCGTTATCAACATCGGCGTTGGCGATGCTGTAGGCAATGCAAAAGCTTTAGAAGCTGCAGTTAATGACTTAACAATTATTGCTGGTCAAAAACCTGTAATCACAAAAGCTAAAAAATCTATTGCGAACTTTAAAGTTCGTGAAGGCATGGCGTTGGGTACAAAAGTTACTCTTCGTGGCGAACGCATGTATGAATTCCTTGATAAATTGATCAATGCGGCATTACCTCGTGTACGTGACTTCCGCGGTATCAGCGCAACTGCATTTGATGGCCGTGGTAACTACGCTTTGGGTCTTAAAGAACAGCTCATCTTCCCTGAAATCGAATATGATCAGGTAGAACGCGTTACTGGTATGGATATCATCGTAGTAACAAGTGCTAAAACAGATGAAGAAGCTCGTGAATTGTTGACTCAATTCGGTATGCCTTTTGAAAAATAATAGGAGGAACATATAGATGGCTAAAAAATCTATGATTGAACGCGAAAAGAAACGCGCTAAAATCGTTGAAAAATATGCAGCTAAACGTGCGGCGCTTAAAGCAGCAGGTGATTATGAAGGCTTGTCCAAATTACCAGCTAATGCATCCCCAACACGTTTGCACAATCGTTGCAACTTAACTGGTCGTCCTCACGGCTATATGCGTAAATTCGGTATCAGCCGTATTGCGTTCCGTGAATTGGCGTACAAAGGACAAATTCCTGGTGTTAAAAAAGCCAGCTGGTAATATTAGACGAGAGGAGGTTTTTAGATTATGGTAATGACCGATCCTATCGCGGATATGCTTACGCGCATCCGTAATGCAAATGCTGCACTTCACGAAACGGTAAACATTCCTGCATCTAGAATGAAAGCAGCAGTTCTTGAAATCCTTTTACAAGAAGGTTTCGTAAAGAACGTTGAAAAAGAAGAAAACACTTTAAAAGTAACTTTGAAATATGGTTCCAATAACGAAAAAGTTATTACAGGAATTAAACGTATTTCCAAACCAGGTTTACGTGTTTACGCGAAAAAGGAAGAACTTCCTCGTGTACTTGGTGGTTTGGGTATCGCAGTTATTTCTACATCCAAAGGCGTTATGAGCGACAAACAAGCTCGTAAAGAAGGTCTTGGTGGCGAAGTAATCGCATACGTTTGGTAATAGTAGCAATAGGAGGTAGAAATAATGTCACGTATCGGTAGAATGCCTATCGAGATTCCTGCAGGCGTTACTGTTACATATGATAACCATCATATGAACGTAAAAGGTCCTAAAGGTGAATTATCTCGCGATTTGCATCCAGATATGATCATCACTGTAGAAGGTAACACAATCACAGTAGCTCGTCCTTCCGAAGATAAAGCTCATCGTGCCCTTCACGGTTTGACTCGCGCTCTTGTTGCTAATATGGTAACAGGCGTAGCAGAAGGATTTACAAAAACTCTTGAAATCAACGGTGTTGGTTACAGAGCGGCTAAACAAGGCAATAAATTGGCTCTTACACTTGGCTTCTCTCATCCGGTAGAGATGGAAGCTCCAGCTGGTATTACAATTGAAGTTCCAGCTCCTAACAAAATCGTTGTGTCTGGTGCAGACAAAGAAGTTGTAGGTGCAGTAGCAGCTGATATCCGTAAATGGAGAAAACCTGAACCTTACAAAGGTAAAGGTATCCGCTATGAAGGCGAAGTTGTTCGTCGTAAAGCTGGTAAAGCTGGTGCAAAGGTAAATAGTAATATCATCTATATGAATGAAAGGAGTGAATATCTTGCCTCGTAAATCTAGTAGAAACATCGCTCGAGCAAAACGTCATCTTCGTATTCGCCGCCATATTTCTGGTACGGCAACTTGTCCACGTTTGAACGTATATCGCAGCTTGAGCAACATTTACGCTCAAGTTATCGATGACGTAGCAGGTACAACATTAGTAGCTGCTAGCTCTTTAGATAAAGATTTAAACTTATCCTATGGTGGTAACATTGCTGCTGCTAAAGCTGTTGGTGAAGCAGTTGCTAAAAAAGCTATCGCTAAAGGTATTGACACTGTAGTGTTTGACCGTGGTGGTTACATTTATCATGGTCGCGTAGCAGCACTTGCAGAAGGTGCTCGTGAAGCAGGCTTAAAATTCTAAGAAGGAGGAACTATAGACATGGCGAGAATTGACTACACCAGTCTTGATCTTAAAGAAAGAGTAGTATTCATCAACCGCGTAGCCAAAGTAGTTAAAGGCGGTCGTCGTTTTTCCTTCAGCGCACTTGTAGTTGTTGGTGATGGCAACGGTTATGTAGGCGTTGGCTTAGGTAAAGCTGCGGAAGTACCTGAAGCTATCCGCAAAGGTATCGATGATGCTAAGAAAAATATCGTAAACGTAGCAATTAAAAATGGTACAATCCCTCACAGCGTAACAGGTGTATTCGGCGCAGGCCGCGTATTCTTGAAACCAGCTGCTGAAGGTACTGGCGTTATCGCTGGTGGCCCTGTTCGTGCCGTATTGGAATTGGTTGGTGTTCGTAACATCTTAACTAAATCTTTGGGCTCTTCTAACCCTAACAATATGGTTCGTGCTACAATTGAAGGTTTGAAAGATTTGAAACGTGCTAGCGAAGTTGCTGAACTTCGCGGTAAATCCGTTGAAGAAATCTATAACGCGTAATAAGGAGACAAGAAATGGCACAAGTTAAAGTAACATTAACAAGAAGCTTAATCGGTCGTCCTGAAGATCAACGCGCGACAGTTAAAGCTTTGGGCTTGAAAAAAACTAATTCTCAAGTCGTAAAAGAAGTAACACCTCAAATTCAAGGTATGCTTCACAAAGTTAGACATTTAGTAAAAGTTGAAGAAGTTTAATACTGATAAGGAGGTGCACTGAATGAAACTTCATGAATTACAACCAGCAGCTGGTTCCAAAAAAACTCGTACTCGTGTAGGCCGTGGTTTAGGTTCTGGCTTGGGTAAAACATCTGGTCGTGGTCAAAAAGGTCAAAACTCCCGTTCTGGCGGTGGCGTTCGCTCCGGTTTTGAAGGCGGCCAAATGCCTCTTTATCGTCGTTTACCAAAACGTGGTTTCAACAACGTTTTTGCTAAACAATATGCTGAAGTTAACGTAGAACAATTGAACCGTTTTTGAAGACGGTGCAACAGTCGATCCAGTAGCTCTTATTGAAGCTGGTATTTTGAAAAACGTACGCGATGGCATCCGCATCTTAGGTAATGGTTCTTTGGAAACTAAAAACCTAACTGTTATTGCTAACGGCTTCACAAAATCTGCTGAAGAAAAAATCACAGCAGCAGGCGGAAAAGTAGAGGTGATCTAGTTTGCTAGATAGCCTCTCAAACATCTTAAGATTACCGAGTTGCGTAATAAGATTTTGTACACATTGATGATGTTTGCCGTGTTTAGAGCCGGCATTCACATCCCCGTACCTGGTGTAGATGCATCTGTAATTGAATCTTTGTTTACATCCGGTAACCTATTCGGTCTATTAGACTTGTTTGCTGGTGGTGCGCTAAGTAAGTTCTCTATCTTTGCAATGAGTATTACACCTTACATTAATGCTTCCATCATCATGCAACTACTTCAAGCTGTAGTTCCACAGTTTGAAGCGTGGAGTAAAGATGGTGAAGAGGGCCGTAAAAAAATTGCGAAGGTAACTCGTTATGGTACGGTTGTTTTAGGTTTTGTCCAAGCCTTTGGCATGGCGTTTGCATTACGTGCAAATTCCGCTCTCGTAAATAATGATATCCTTAGTGTATTTGTTGTAGCTATCATCCTAACAGCAGGCACATGCTTGTTGATGTGGATTGGCGAACAAATCACAGCATATGGCATTGGTAATGGTATTTCCCTTGATTATCTTTGCTGGTATCGTAGCTCGTTTACCAGATGGTCTTCAAACCATTTACCAATATATACAAACTGGAACAATTAACATGTTCCAAGCATTCTTATTTGCTGTAATTGCAATTGCAATGATTGCTGTTGTAGTAGCAGTTACGCAAGGCCAACGTCGTATTCCGATTCAATATGCTAAACGCGTAGTTGGTCGTAAAATGTACGGTGGTCACTCTACATTCTTGCCGTTGAAAGTCAATCAGGCAGGTGTAATTCCAATTATCTTTGCGTCATCTGTGTTGATGTTCCCTGTAACGATTGCGCAATTTATTGAAAACGATTTCGTTCATAAAATTGCGGATTTATTCACATGGGGAACGCCGTTACAAAACGGCATTGTATGCAATATTGATTTTTTTATCTTTACATACTTCTATACTGCAATCTCTATCAACATTACAGATATGGCAGATAATATGAAAAAAATACGGTGGTTTTTATCCCTGGTATTCGTGCGGGTAAACCTACTGCTGATTATGTGGATAACGTGATGACCAAGATTACATTGGCTGGTGCTGTATTCTTAGTTATCGTCGCTATCATACCGAATTTCCTCGGTACGATTACAGGCGTGCAAGGCGTATACTTTGGTGGTACAGCTCTTCGATCGTTGTAGGTGTAGCACTTGATACAATGCAACAAATTGAGTCACTTATGGTAACACGCCACTATAAGGGCTTTGTAAAATAGGAGGAAACAGAATGTATATTTTTATTAATGGGACCTCCTGGTGCTGGTAAAGGCACACAGGCAGCTCGACTTATTGAAAAAAATACGGTATTCCCCAAATTTCAACAGGTGATATGTTCCGCGCTGCGATTAAGAACGAAACACCTCTTGGAGTTGAGGCTAAGAAATATATCGATGCTGGTCAATTGGTACCAGACAGTGTAACTGTTGGTATCGTACGCGATCGCTTGGTTAAAGATGACTGCAAATCTGGATTTATTCTTGATGGATTCCCAAGAACTACAGCGCAAGCTGTATCCTTGGATGCAATCTTAAAAGAATTAGAATTTCTTTGGACGCTGTGCTTAACTTAAATGTTCCTTCTGAAGAACTTGTTAAACGCATTAGTGAACGAGCAGTTCTTGAAAATCGTGCTGATGATAACCCTGAAACAGTACAGAAACGTCTAGCTGTGTACGAAGAATCTACTAAACCATTAATTGATTACTATCGTAATAGCGGTTTGTATCAAGAAATTAATGGTTTACAAGATGTAGACGCAGTATTTGCTGACATCATTAAGGCTTTGGAGAAATAATCCATGATTATTTTGAAATCTGCCCATGAAATTGAATGTATCCGCAAGGCAAGCAAGCTTACAGCAGACACGTTGTCCTTGTTAGTAGAAAAGGCTAAACCTGGCATCACGACGCTTGAGTTAGATACAATTGCCGAAGAATATATTCGCAGCCACGGTGGTATACCAAGTTGTAAAGGGTACTATGGGTTCCCTGCTACAATCTGTGCTTCTATCAATGAAGAAGTTGTTCATGGTATTCCGAGCGCTAAGCGTAAGCTTAAAAACGGTGATGTCCTCAGTATTGATCTTGTAGCATCTATTGATGGATATCACGGCGATTCGGCTGTGACAATTCCAATTGGTCATGTCAAACCAGATGTGATGAAATTGTTAAAAGTAACAGAGGAAAGTCTGTTCAAGGGAATCGAACAAGTGAAAGTTGGTAACCATATCGGTGCTATCGGTCACGCTGTTCAAACGTATTGTGAGAAACATGGTTACGGTGTCGTTCGCGACTTCGTTGGTCATGGTTTAGGCCGTGAAATGCATGAAGATCCACAAATTCCAAACTATGGTAATCCGGACCACGGTCCTGTGATGAAACCAGGTATGGTATTGTGTATTGAACCAATGATTACATTAGGTTCTTATAAAGTTCGTGTGTTGGGTGATGACTGGACAGCAGTTACCATTGATGGTAAACCAGCTGCTCATTTCGAACATACAGTGGTTGTTACAGAAAACGGCCCTGAAATATTAACCATGCGTGATGAACCGCGGTTAATTAAATAAACAGGTAACCGGAGGAAAAAATATGTCAAAAGAAGACGTTATTGAGGTGGAAGGTACGGTAGTAGAAGCATTACCTAATGCTATGTTCCAAGTAGAATTGGAAAATGGTCATGTGGTATTAGCTCACGTGTCAGGTAAAATGCGTATGAATTTTATCCGTATTCTTCCTGGTGATAAAGTTACTATGGAACTGACACCATATGACTTAAATCGTGGTCGCATCACCTATCGCTTTAAATAAGCATAGGGTCCACAAAGGAGGTACTAATGAAGGTTCAACCATCAGTTAAAAAAAGATATGCGAAAAAAATGTAAAATCATTAAACGCAAAAGGCCGCGTAATGGTTATTTGCGAAAAATCCAAAAACATAAACAAAAAAACAAGGATAATCTGATAGGAGGTGGAGATTTAAATGGCACGTATCGCCGGTGTAGATTTACCTCGTGATAAACGAGTGGAAATTGGTTTAACTTATATTTATGGTATTGGTCCCACTTTTAGCAGACGAAATTCTAGCTAAAACTGGTATCAATCCTGACACACGTGTTCGCGATCTTTCTGAAGATGAAGTAGCGAAAATTCGTGAAGTGTTAGATGCTGATTATAAAGTAGAAGGTGACCTTCGTCGTGAAGAAGCACTTAACATTAAACGCTTGATTGAAATCAACTCCTATCGAGGCAAACGTCATCGTATGGGTTTACCACTTCGTGGTCAACGTACTAAAACGAATGCACGTACTCGCAAAGGTCCTAGAAAAGCAATTGCTGGTAAAAAGAAATAAGATAAAGGAGGGATAAAGCGTGGCTAAAAAGTTGTTAGAACAAAAAGAAAAGAAAAGAAACATATTGAATCCGGTGCGGCTCATATTCGTTCTACATTCAATAACACTATCGTAACTTTGACAGATACAAACGGTAATGCGTTGTCTTGGGCTTCCGCTGGTGGCTTGGGCTTCCGTGGTTCCCGTAAATCCACTCCATTCGCTGCTCAAATGGCTGCTGAACAAGCTGCTAAAGCTGCAATGGAACATGGTCTTCGCACTGTTGAAGTATTTGTAAAAGGTCCTGGATCCGGCCGTGAAGCTGCAATCCGTGCTTTACAAGCTGCAGGTCTTGAAGTTACTTCCATTAAAGACGTAACTCCAATTCCTCACAATGGTTGTCGCCCTCCAAAACGCCGTCGTGTATAATATATAGACGGCCGTTTTGACGGCCGTGCTATAATTAAACTAAGAACGTGTGTTATATAGGAGGATGTTCCTGATGAGCGAAGAAAAGAAACTTAAAATCGAGAAAGTGGACATCGCTGAAGGCGGTCGCTATGGTAAATTCGTATGCGAACCATTAGATCGTGGCTATGGTATCACTCTCGGTAATAGCTTGCGCAGAATTTTGCTTTCATCCTTGGATGGGGCAGCTATCACCTCTATCAAAATTGATGGGGTTCTTCATGAATTCTCTACTATTCCTGGTATCCGCGAAGATGTTACGGATATCATCCTTAACTTAAAGCAATTGTGCATTAAGCTTGAAGAAGATGCAGAATGGCCATTGGAAGTTCACTTTGATTTCCAAAAGGATGGTGTATTAACAGCTGCTGATTTGGCTGAACAATTTCCACCAGAAGTAGAAGTATTGAATCCAGAGCTCGTGATTGCGACAATGGATGAAACAGCTCATTTAGTAATGGACGTAGTAATCGAACGTGGTAAGGGCTATGTTCCTTCTACTAAGAATAAAAAGGATACAGATGTTATCGGTTGCATTCCAATTGATTCCATCTTCTCCCCAATTCTTCGTGCTAAATACGAAGTGAGTGATGTTCGCGTAGGTAATGAAATGGACTTCGACAAACTTACATTAGAAGTTTGGACTGATGGTTCCATTACCGCTGCTGATGCAGTGGCAAAATCTGCTGCCATTATGATTGGTTATTTAGGGAACTTCACTAAATTAGCGCACTCTACAAGTGTTGTTGAATTAGACGATCAAAATCTTGAAGGTGATGTAGTTGATCCTACTCCTCAAGATGTTCAAGAAGATGATGGCCCAGCTAAGATTTCCATCGATGAATTGGAACTCTCTGTTCGTGCGTACAACTGCTTGAAACGTGCTGGTATCAACACAATTGCAGATTTGCTAGACAAAACCATTGATGACTTAGGAAAAGTTCGCAACTTAGGTAAAAAATCTATCGACGAAATCGCTGAAAAACTCAGCAACCACCCAGGTGGATTTAACCTAAGCAAAAAAAGGCGAATAAGGAGGAAGACGAATGTACAGAAAATTAGGCCGCGATAGCTCCGCTCGTAAAAGCGTTGTTCCGTAGCATGTTAACATCTTTCTTCCAATATGAGCGTATCGAAACTACTGAAGCTAAAGCGAAAGAACTTCGCTCTTTGGTCGATCAAATGGTAACTTTGGCTAAACGTGGCGATCTTCATGCACGTCGCCAAGTTCTTGCATACCTCATGGATGAAAGCGTAGTAAAAAAATTGTTTGATACAATTGCTCCAAAATATGCAGACCGTCAAGGTGGTTACACTCGTGTAATCAAAACTGGTCTTCGCAAAGGTGACGCTGCACCTTGCGCTATTATCGAGTTAGTTTAATCAAACTCATACGGTGTTGTAACTTCGGTTGCAACACCGTTTTTTTATTGTCAATTTTATGGTACAATCGACTAGTACAAATATCGTTATATAGTAGCAGTTATCGCAGTGATGGAAGATTAATTGTTAACTTTCACATAAAACGAAATTGACTAGAAAGATACGAGGCTATTCATGAAATCAAACGAAACAATGATTGAGGTCAATCATTTAAGCCATTTATATGTTGATGAAAATGGTAATGACGTGCGTGCCCTAGATGATGTGAGTCTTACCATACGGCGCGGCGAATTTGTGGCCATTATAGGTACTAACGGCAGTGGTAAAAGTACATTGGCTAAGCATTTTAATGTGTTATTGCAACCTACAGCGGGAAATGTTACCGTATGTGGTTTGACACATTAAATGATGAACATATCTGGAATATTCGCCAACATGTAGGCATGGTATTCCAAAATCCAGATAATCAAATCGTAGCAGCTGTGGTAGAAGAGGATGTAGCATTTGGTCCAGAAAATTTGGGCGTACCTAGTGCTGAAATTCGTAAACGTGTTGATGACGCTTTGGCTGCAGTAAACATGACCGAATATGCGGAACATGGTCCGCATTTATTATCTGGAGGTCAAAAGCAACGGATTGCCATTGCTGGTGTACTTGCTATGAAACCAGATTGTATCGTACTAGATGAACCTACTGCTATGTTGGATCCAAAAGGGCGTTTAGAGGTTCTTGAAACAATTCATAGACTCAATAAAGAAGAAGGTATTACCATTGTAATCATTACCCATTTTATGGAGGAAGCGGTAACCGCAGACCGTGTTGTGGTTATGAAAAATGGCGTTAAATTACAAGAGGGAACACCGCGTGAAATCTTTACTCAAGTGGATACGCTAAAAGATTTAGGCTTAGATGTACCTGTTGCAGCAGAGGTTGCATCGAAACTCATTCAAAAGGGCGTAGATATCCCTAATGATATCATTACTAATGATGAACTTGGTGATGCATTAACGACGTACTATGCGAAGGAGGCACACTGATGGCTATTGTATTAGATAATATTACCTATACCTATGGTGTGGGTACTCCTTTTGAGAAAACAGCGTTGAAGGGCATCTCGGTGACCATTGAAAATGGTGAATTTCTTGGCATTATTGGACATACTGGATCGGGTAAATCCACATTTGTGCAACATCTCAACGGTTTATTGCATCCAACGACTGGTAAAGTGACGGTCAATGGTGTGGACGTAAGTGAAAAAACTGATGAAGCAAAACACATGCGTCATAAGGTAGGCATGGTATTCCAATATCCTGAACATCAACTTTTCGAGGAAACGATTGCTGAAGACATTGCATTTGGGCCAAAAAACTTAGGCCTTGATGCAGAAGAGGTGGACCGTCGAGTGCGTGAAGCTATGGCCTTTGTAGGTCTGGATTATGATACCTATGCTGAACGTTCTCCATTTCATTTGTCTGGCGGTCAAATGCGCCGCGTTGCCATAGCTGGTGTAGTGGCGATGGAACCGGATTTCCTTGTACTCGATGAACCTTCTGCAGGCCTTGATCCATTTGGGCGTGAAGAAATCTTTGATGAAATTATTAAACTACATAAGGAAAAAGATGTAACAGTCATCCTCGTATCTCATAATATGGAAGATATTTCACGCATGGCGAATCGTCTCATTGTATTAGATAAGGGTCAGATTGTACTGGATGGTAAACCGTTAGATATTTAATCATCATCGTCATGTATTACAACAGGTTGGCGTAGATGTGCCACCTGTGTCCGTATTGATCGAATTATTGCGGAACCGAGGCCTTGATGTATCAAACGAAGTATTAACCGTAGATGATGCTGTACAAGCTATTCTAGAAGGAGGTCAACATGTTAAATAATATTACAATTGGCCAATTCTTCCCTGGTAACTCGTTATTACATCGCATGGACCCACGGGCAAAAATTATAGGCACTACTATTTTTGTTGTTGCCATATTCTTGGCGAACACACCATTGGCATATGGTATTGTGGCGGCTTTCACCATTGGAGCTATGTTATTATCTCGTCTGCCATTACGTTTGATGTGGAATGCGATAAAACCATTATGGATTATCATTGTATTCACAATGGGGATTCATATTTTTACAACTCCTGGTAATAGCATCATCTCCTATGGCATCATTAATATTACGGATAATGGACTTGCTATGGGCTTGCAAATGGCGGCACGATTAGTATTCTTAATCTTATTCTCGTCATTGCTAACCTATACGACATCACCTATACGGCTGACAGATGGCATTGAACATTTACTAAACCCATTCCGCCGCATCGGTGTGCCAGCTCATGAACTAGCGATGATGATGACCATTGCATTGCGTTTTATTCCTACCTTGCTTGATGAAACGGATCGTATTATGAAAGCCCAATCGGCTCGTGGTGCTGATTTTGTAACAGGTTCGATTATTCAGCGAGCTAAAAATATGGTACCTCTCTTAGTGCCATTATTTATTAGTGCATTCCGCCGTGCTGATGAATTGGCTATCGCTATGGAAGCACGTTGCTATCGCGGCGGTGTTAATCGTACGCGTATGAAAGAACTCAGCATTACATGGGTTGATTATGTAGGCTTGGGAGCCGTGTTTATTGTAACGGCTATCTTATTAATCCTATGGTGGTTAGGATAATGCGGAATATACGATTAATTGTGGCCTATGATGGTACTGATCTAGCGGGTTATCAGAAACAACCTGCTGATAAGGGGATTACTGTTCAAGGGGCTTTGGAAAAGGCATTATCTATTATTTGTGCTGAACCAATCCAAATTTATGGTGCATCGCGTACCGATGCGGGTGTACATGCACGCTTTCAAGTCTGTGCATTTCAAACATCGGGATCCATACCGGTAGAGAATATTCCACGGGCGACGATTGCCCATTTGCCAAAGGATATCGTTGTAACAGAGGCTGTTGAGATACCATTAGATTGGAAACCTCGGCATAACATTTTTGGTAAGGAATATATTTACTCCATTTATAATCGTGAAATTGCAGACCCTATGGGGCAGCGGTATCATTGGCATGTAAAGAAACCTCTAGATGTTGAAGCTATGCGTCAAGCAGGCAAAGCTCTTGAAGGAACGCATGACTTTCTACATTGAAAGGGTCTAATACGACACCGGTGGATCCGGTAAAAACTATTTATGCCATCGGTATCAAAGAGAAAGCGGGTCGTATCGATATTTCTGTTGTGGGTGATGGATTTTTATATCATATGGTTCGAAATATAGCTGGCTTATTAGTGGACATTGGGCTAGGCCGAAAATCAGTGGCCCGAATTCCTGAACTATTAGCTGCAAAGGACCGTAAGCAAATTGGAAAAACAGCACCGGCTCAAGGCCTAGTATTAGAGGAAATTTTCTTTACTACTGATAGACTACATGCGGTAATAGAACGTATTAAAGAAGAATAATTATGAAATGTTACATTGTAAAACGTCTACTATACATGTTACAATTGCACTATGAGACAGGTTTATTACTTAGCTGTAATTAATATACATAGGGTAGACTCTTGTCAGCATTGTAATTATATCCTAAGGAGGGTGAATCTCTTGCAAAAACGTAAAGATTTTATCTGGAAAATGGGTGGACAACAAGGTGAAGGTATCGAGAGCTGTGGCGAAATCATGGCTACAATCCTTGCAAAAGAAGGATATTCTCTATACAGTCAACGTTTGTTTGCATCCCGTATCAAAGGTGGTCATACTACCTTCGCATTGCGCGTTGCATTAGAACAAGTTATGTCCATTGGTGAAGGCGTAGACTTCTTGTTGGCTCTTGACCAAGAAACTGTTGATATGCATGGTGTTGAAGTGCGTGATGGTGGTTATATCATCTGCGATAGTAAAGTGAAACCAGATTTTTCTAAATTTGAAGGTTCCAAAGTTAACTGCTTATCCTTGCCAATCTCTGAAACGGCAATGAAACAAGGTTCCTTGTTGATGCGTAATATCGTAGCACTTGGTATGTCCGTAGCGCTTCTTGGTTTCGACACTAAGATGTTTAAAGATGCAATCGCTGCAAAATTTGCGAAAAAATCCCAAGAAATCGTGGATAAAAACTTGGCAGCTTTTGATGATGGTCATAGCCTTGTAATGGAAAAATTAGGTGATGTAGAAATCGATACATTACCAGCTCCTGGTAAGAAAGATCAAATGTTCTTATTAGGTAATGAAGCATGTGCTCTTGGTGCTATTGCAGCAGGTTCTCGTTTCATGGCATCCTATCCTATTACTCCAGCATCTGAAGTAATGGAATACATGATTAAAAACATGGATAAATTAGGTGCTACTATCGTTCAAACAGAAGACGAAATCGCAGCTTGCATGACTGCTATGGGCGGTGTGTATGCAGGTGTTCGTGGCTTCACATGTACTTCTGGCCCTGGTCTATCCTTGATGGCAGAATCCTTGTCCATGGCATCCATGGCTGAACTTCCTATGGTTGTTATCGACGTTCAACGTTCTGGCCCATCCACAGGTATGGCTACAAAGGTAGAACAATCCGATATTGATGCGGCTTGCTACAATGCTCATGGCGACTACGCAGGTATCGTAATCTCCCCTACATCCATCGAAGAATGTTTCTACGAAATTCAAAAGGCTTTCAACTTGGCAGAAATGTATCAATGCCCAGTTATCTTCATGCCTGATTTACAACAAGGCTTGAATAAACAATCTGTTCCTTCCTTCGACTTGAACCGTGTGCCTATTAACCGCGGTAAAATGATGAAGGAAGCAGACCTTCTAGAATTGGAACAACCTAAATACTTCAAACGCTTTGAATTGACAGAAGATGGTATTTCCCCTCGTACAATTCCTGGCATGAAAAATGGTCTTTTCCTTTCTACAGGTCTTGAACATAATGAAGAAGGTAAACCAGCAGAAGCGCCTACAATGCACGTAGCGCAAACTGATAAACGTTTCCGCAAATTGGAAACTGTAGCTGATAACTATGAACCATTCTTGAATAACGCTAAATACGATGAAGCTGATGTACTCGTTGTAGGTATGGCTTCTAGCCGTGGCGCTATCGAAGAAGCAGTTGCTGAATTCGATCAAGAAGGTGTAAAAGTTAACCATTTACAACTTCGCTTGATTAAACCGTTCCCTGCAAAACAATTGCAACCATTCATGGATGCAGCTAAAAAAGTTGTTATTGTAGAACATAATGCGACAGGTCAATTAACTAACCTATTCAAAATCAACATGCATAAGAAATCTAAAATTTCTAGCTGCTTGAAATATGATGGTAATCCATTCACAAAATCATATGTGAAAAATGCAATTAAGGAGGTCCTATAATATGACAACAGCTAAAGATTACAGAAATGATATTCGCCCTAACTGGTGCCCTGGTTGTGGTCATTATGGGGTACAAGCTGCCATTACTGATGCAGTAGTAGCAAAAAATATTCCACCTGAAAAATTGGCAGTTATCTCTGGTATCGGTTGTTCTAGCCGTATCGGTGGTTACTTCTATGCATATGGTGCACATACAACTCATGGTCGTGCACTTCCATATGCTCAAGGCGTTAAACTTGCTAACCAAGACTTAGAAGTTATCGCTTGTTCTGGTGATGGTGATGCGTTCGCTATCGGCATGGGCCACACTATCCACGCTTTCAAACGTAATGTAAACATGACATATATCGTTATGGATAACCATGTATATGGTTTGACTAAAGGTCAAGCATCCCCTCGTTCCGATATCGGTTTTGTTACAAAAACAACACCTCGTGGGGCGTTTGAAACACCATTGTCCGTTTGTGAAACTGCTATTGCTGCAGGTGCTACATTTGTAGCACAAGGTTATATGATTAACCGTGCAGAATTGGTTGATTTAATTCAACAAGCAATGGACCATGAAGGTTTCTCCTTCATCAACGTATTTAGCCCATGTGTTACATACAATAAACATAATAGCTATGACTGGTTCAAAGAACATTTGACTAGCTTGCCAGAAGGATATGATCCAACAGACCGTGCCGGTGCGCTTAAAACATTAGGTGAAACACAAGGTTTGGTTACAGGTCTTATCTACCAAGATACGACTAAACCATCCTTTGAAAAAGCTATGGCTGCTGTTAACGGCGGTCCACATCCACGTCCATTGACTGAAGATGTTGTTAAACCTGATCAAGCGCTATTCGATAGCCTTTGCAATCAATTCAAATAAGTTTAACTTAGCATATATCGTGTTCTGATATAGGTCCCCTCTTTACTGACATCATGTAAAGAGGGGATTTTCATTTTATTAGATTTAGTTTTATCATATATTACTTTACGGAGTTTTTCTTAACTGATATACTAATTTTTAATTTAAGATATGTATAATTAAACATAGGTGCAGTACCTACTTGGCGTATTGATTTATTATTGTACTATGACATCTGTAACATAAAGGGGATACTATGAAAACATATGAAAAAGGCATTAGTTTATCCATTTGGACCTTAAGCTGGCCTATATTTATCGAAGTATTCCTGCAAATGCTTGTCGGCAATATCGACCAACTGATGATGAGTCACTACTCGCCACAGGCGGTAGCCGCTGTAGCCAATGCGAATCAAATTCTAAATATTTTTATTATGCTCATCGTCGTTATGAGTACGGCCACGACGATTTTAATTGCTCAATACTTGGGGGCTCGAAACCAGTCAAAGTTATCAGAGGTTTGTACAGTTAGTTTAGTGCTAAACTTTGCATTCGCCTCTGTAGCAGCGGTGTTTTTTATCACTTGTCATGAATGGATATTTACATGGCTCGGTATACCACCTGAAACGATGGAGGATACATCGCTGTATACGACCATTGTTGCGGCGGGATTACCAATACAGGCTATGTACTATGCATTGGTTGCCGTATTTAGAGGCCATTCATTGACGCGTATCACCATGTACGTGGCACTCGTTATGAATATTATCCATGTAGGAACGAACTATATCCTCATATTTGGTCATGGCCCGATACCGAGCCTTGGTGTACTAGGTGTATCTATTTCTACGTGGCTTTCAAAGGTAATTGGACTTATAATTATTGTATATTTGTTCAAGACACTGTTACAGTTAAAGGTAAGCACATCTTATTTACGGCCTTTTCCCTGGCATACTGTTAAATCCTTGCTTCATATTAGCGTGCCATCCGGCGGTGAAACATTGAGCTATCAATTATCGCAAACAACGATTATGAAGATGGTCAACATTCTGGGTTTAACTGTGATTAATACGAAGGTTTATGTCTATGTCATCGCCATGTTGTGTTATGTGTATACCATAGCCTTATCGAATGCATCACAAGTTATCGTAGGATTTTTGATGGGCGCTAAACGGCAAGAGGAAGTAACGAATCGCGTGTGGCATTCGATGTTTTTAGCCATCGCTATCAATGTAGGACTGGCAGTTTTCTTCTATATAACGAGTGATACAGTTCTATCTGTATTTACAACGGATCCTGAGATTTTATCCTTAGCCCATACTGTGCTTTTTGTTGAGATTTTCCTTGAACTAGGTCGGGCTATAAATATCGTTATGGTCGGCTGTTTACAAGCGGCAGGGGATATTCGCACCCCAATGCTAGTTGGTATTTTTGGCATGTGGCTATGTGCGGTGCCATTATCGTATCTATTTGGCATTTACTGGGGCTGGGGCCTTGTGGGCATCTGGATTGCTATGGCAGCTGATGAAATCCTACGAGGTGTATTGTTTATCTATCGCTGGTATAGTGGTAAATGGAAAGAAAAAAGCCTCATTGAGGTGTAATGGTATAGTTTATTTGTGGTTCTATATTGGAGATATAGGATCATTTGTGAAAGTAGGTTTATATGAGTAGAACCGTAGGTATTATTGGATTAGGTTTGTTGGGTGGTTCCTTGGCAAAGGCTTTGAAAGCCTATACTGATTATGAGGTAGTAGGATATGCACGTCGCCAAGAGGTGTGCGATGCAGCATTACAAGATGGGGTAGTATCTCAAGCTTGGACTGAGGTAGAACCACTTATTGAACATTCGGACATCGTAGTGTTTTCTTTGCCTCCAGATACAAATGCCCGTCTTTTTACAGAGGTGGCGCAACTGTTTAAACCAGGTCAGGTGGTAACAGATGTATCCAGTGCAAAGGAACATTTTGTACGCGCCGTGTATGAATCAATTCCAAAGGGAACCTTTTTCGTATCCGTTCATCCTATGGCTGGATCTGAAAAGGGCGGCTATGAAGTATCTCATAAAAACCTATTTAAAGGTATGGGGTGGATTGTATTAGAAGATAAAGCGTCTGACGTATATAATGCAGAGGTGGCCCAAGAATTGGCTGAAATGGGACGTGCCGTTGGTTCCCGCATCGAATTTGTCGATGTATATGCCCATGATGCGTACTTAGCGATGGTTAGCCATATGCCTCATCTGATGGCCGCTATTTTAACGCAAGTATCTGGCGGTGATGAACTCGGCGAACTGCGTATGAGATTATCTGCCGGTGGTTTCCGTGACTGTACGCGTGTAGCGGGTGGTTTGTCATCCATGTGGCGTGAAATCATTTATGGTAATCGCCATAATGTATTAGAAGGCTTATCTAAAATGGAAGACGAAATTCGTCGGGTAAAAGAAATACTTTCACAAGAAGACGAAGGCAAATCGTTAGAAGACTATTTACATAGAAGTAGAGATATTCGAAATAAATTGCCATATTTAACAGGGCAAATCAAAAGTAACTAAGAGGAGTTGTTATGGGATTACTACAAGAAACTTGCGACGCGATTCACAGTCGTAGTAAAGAAATTGAACAACATATTATTAAGAATTGGAATGATGCATCGGATATTAAGCAATATGGACGCCTCGTCGATGTAGTGGCTCAATATGGGGCGGCTACAAACCAAGAGGATGTAACAATTCCAAAACCTTGCATGATTATCGCTTCTGCTGATCATGGCGTTGCCGATATGGGAGTTAGTGCATACCCAAAGGAAACAACTGTTGGCATGACGCAAAACTATTTAATTCCTAAAGGGGCTGGCGCCAATTCATTGGCCAATTATTGTGGTGCGCATATGGAAGTTATCGATATGGGCATTGATGCGGATATGAGCTGGGTCCCTGGACTGCGTTCTCATAAATTGGGAATGGGGACAAAGAATTTTGTAGAGGAACCGGCTATGACGCGTGAACAAGCAATCGAAGGTATTGAAACGGGCATCCGATTGGTTCAAGAGAAGATGGCTGTTGGGTACAATGTGTTTCTTGTAGGTGAAATGGGGATTTCCAATACAACAGCTAGTGCCCTTATGACGGCTAAGTTTGCCGGTCTTACTGCTGAAGAGGCCACTGGGCGAGGCACGAATATTTCCGATGAGCGCCTTAAATTAAAACAACGTATCGTTCACGATGTATTAGTTAAATATAAGGATATCCCAAAGGATGACGCCATTGGTATTTTGGCTGCCGTAGGAGGCTTTGAATTTACCTGTATTGTCGGTGTTATCTTAGGGGCGGCCGCTAATCATGGTCTGGTCATCATCGATGGTTTTAATACATCGGCTTGTGCATTGGTAGCTAAAACCTTGGTACCTGCATCCATGGACTACGTTATGGCTTCTCATTTATCGGCAGAAAAAGCGGCTAAATCATCATTACAAAATCTTGGTTTAGAAGCCTATGTGGACTTAGGCCTTTGTTTAGGGGAAGCCTCTGGTGGTTCTGTTCAGATGGGGATGCTCGACCTTGCGGTTCATATGTATAAGGCTGTAACAGGAGGTAAGGCATGAGACAGTTTACGATTCAACCACTAGATACGAAAGCGATGGAAACATGCCGGTACCGTATTGATAATTTAACGAAACCTATTTATAGCCTTGCCATGCTTGAAACAATAGCCGAACGATTTGCAGGCGTATTGGCCAATCCAAACCAAATCATTTGAAATATGGCGTTCTCATTGTAGGGGCAGACCATCTTGTGGATGGTCCTCAAAATGTTGAGCATGGACATACAAGTTTAAATGCGGTGAAACGATTTAATGAGGGCATGAGTGCTACGCAGGGGGCCGCATTTAAATTGCAGGCTCCGGTGTATGTAGTTAATGTTGGCTTGGAACAAGATACTGAGCATTTGAGCAACATTGATTCTCGAGTTATTCGTAAAGGGTCCCACTTCTTTGGCGTAGAACCTTCTGTTAGTCATGATGAATTGGAACAGGCTCTTGAAATGGGCTTTGGTTATGCGGATAAATTGCATGAAGCAGGCCTACAAGTGGTGGCCTTAGGTAATATAGGTGAACGCACATTCCTTGATGCGTTGGTTACGACTGCAACCATTACAGGCGCATCGTACGAATCTGTATTGACCGAATCTGAGTCTGGTCCTACCATTGCACAGCGTGCTGCACACATCCATTCATTTGTAGATCCTTTTGACATTGCTGTAGATGATTGGACTGTTTTGTCTGAAAGCAATCGCCGTGATGCGGTATTGCGTTTGCTTCATGTGGCTGGTGGCCTCGATATTGCGTTCTTAACAGGCTTTATCTTAGGTGCTGCTAGTCATCGCATGGCTGTGGTATTCGATAATGCACTAACTGGTGCTGCTGTACTCACAGCAGTGACGATGGAACCATTGGTGAAAGACTATGTTTTCCCATCCGCTGTTTACGATGATCCTATTCATAAGGAACAATGTCGTTTCTTAGATGTAAAACCTCCATTACATTATGATTTACATATTGATGAAGGCTTAGGCTCTACGATGGGGCTGTCTATTGTAGATGCATCTATGCATATGTTAAATGACATGAAAACATTCGTAGAAGCAGAGGTTCGTGCTGCTGAGGATGGCGCCGGTAAGGGTCGACAAGAAGATATTAAATAATGATAGAGAGGACTTGTCATGATATATATTTCTTTTGCTTAACCAGTAGTAAAGGGAGGATATATTTGAAAGTCCTCTTTTATATGTTTGTTATAGAATATGCACGTTGTCATCGTATAGATTTCGTATTATTTTTATAGGAAATTCATTGAAAAACCATTGACACCATATGTGTAAATTGATATTATTATAGGGCAGTCAGAACTGACCTAGTTTAGTTCTTGACTAACAGAAGGTAATTATGATATAGTAATTATCGGTTCTGTATGCGGGAATAGCTCAGCGGTAGAGCACCGCCTTGCCAAGGCGGGGGTCGCGAGTTCGAATCTCGTTTCCCGCTCCACTAATGTTCCTCGATAGCTCAGTCGGTAGAGCAATCGGCTGTTAACCGATCGGTCGTAGGTTCGAGTCCTACTCGGGGAGCCAATTTCATATCATGGCCCGTTGGTCAAGCGGTTAAGACACCGCCCTTTCACGGCGGTATCCCGGGTTCGATTCCCGGACGGGTCACCACATGGACGATTAGCTCAGCTGGGAGAGCGCCTGCCTTACAAGCAGGATGTCGGCAGTTCGATCCTGTCATCGTCCACCAAGCTAAAGCAGTTATCTTCGGATAACTGCTTTTTTCGTTATCGGTTTAGGTGCATGGCGTAAATACAAAAAGCGACACCAGGTGTCGCTTTCAGTATAGTTATTAATATCTTATTGTGTATGAAAATTATCGTGGTGCATACATGATGATATAAACACCAACTAGGCATACAAGACCGCCGATGATGTCATACATATCTGGCCGCAAACCATCGATGAGCCAACCCCATAGAATGGAGAGGGCAATAAATACGCCGCCGTATGCGGCATAGACCTTGCCGAAGCTGGCCTCTGGTTGAAATGTAGGAATTATACCGTACAAGATTAATATAATGGCGCCTGCTAGTAGATATAGAGGGCTTTTATCATCGCGCATGTAGAGCCAGACAAGATATCCGCCGCCAATTTCGGCGATACCGGCTAATAAAAAATAGAGTATAGATAATAACATATATACCTCACAATGATTATAAATCTCATATTAGTGTACCATGGTTGTTATACCCTGTCAGTAATAGATTATTGAATTTGAAAACAATAAAAAATCCCTCGCTATAAAAACGAGGGATTGAGTATTATAATCTCGCAGGAGATTCTTGATGGACATAGTCCATAAATGTATGCATCGTTTCAGTTTTAGAATTATTTTTCTTGTATGCGAAACATACTTGTAACTTAAATGGTTTTTCTAATGGTAAATAGCCAGTAGTGATGTTGAGGGCGTCGAGGATTTGACGTGCTACGATGCAACCAGATTCATTCTTATCACAATAATCGATCATTGTGTACGGATTAGATAAACGGCTACCACGGATGTGTAGATTTTGTTGACCATTACCTACATATGCTTTTAATGTACGGTACATAAAATATTTAGGTGGATACATTAAAAGTGGGAATTGTTGAATTGATTTTAAAGTAGCTTCTTTAACTTGATCAATCAATTTTGGCGCATAATATACAAATTCATCTTCGCGTAGCGCTTTTGATTCATATAAGGACATGTCCTTATTATTTGGTAAATAGAGGAGGGCAATGTCGATACGATTTTCGCGTAAATCGAGCAATAGCTCTTCTTCTTCCATATCGTAAATAGATACAGAAAATTCAGGGTGGTTTTCAAAGAAATGCGATACATATCCATTGAGGCGGATATCGCCGAGGCTACGAAGAACGCCGATGTTTAGGATAGGGCGTTCTACCTTGCTAGCTAAACGGATGGATTGTATGGCTCTCTCCAAAGTGTCCAATACAAGTTCTGCTTCAGGTAGGAATAGTTCACCTTCTGGAGTCAAACGACTGCCGCGGGTAGAACGAGAAATTAATTTAACACCTACAAGACGCTCTAATTTTTTCATTTGCGCACTGAAAGCAGATTGGGTGATATTCATCGTTTGTGCTGCGAGTGTAAAGCTACCCGTTTTATTATATGTAATAAAACTTTGTAGCTCTTGCATGGTTGGTAATTCTTTCATTTCGGTACTCCGATTATATTAAAAAACCTCACATTACTACTTATTACCTATATTAATTGTATTGTAGCATACTATAAGTATTTTTTTCATCTAAATCTATAAAAGGCGATGAATAAATTAGAATAGATATAGAGCGGTTCTTTTATAAGAAATTTCGTTTCTAATGCAAACGATAGGTGAGTAAAAATTAATGATAAATAGTGTGGTAAAAGAATACCTTTGGAACATGTCTTTTATAGGTAAACTAATTGACATAGAACCATAAGAAATGATATTATTACTAGGTACCTTTATGTCGTGGTACAAGTATATATTAATTTATGAGGTGATAATCACATGGCAACGAGAAGAGAGGCTCGATTCAAACTTTGTCGTCGCTTTGGTGTGAACGTATTCGGTCACGCAAAAGCCTTGAATCGCGTCAAAAAAGACCAACGTCAGAAAAAAATGTCTGAGTATGGCACACAATTATTAGAAAAACAAAAAGTTAAAGCTTACTACAACTTGCTAGAACGCCAGTTCGTACGCTATTATGATAAAGCGAAAAAAATGCAAGGCATTACAGGTCAAAACATGTTGATCCTTTTGGAACAACGTCTTGATAACCTTGTATATCGCATCGGCTTCGGTAACTCCATTCGTCAAGCTCGTCAAATGGTAAACCATGGCCACATCTTGGTAAATGGTCGTCGTGTAGACATTCCTTCCTACTCCTGCAAACCAGGTGACGTTATTGAACTTCGTGAAGCTTCCCGCGACAACGAAATGTTCAAAACTAATTTCCAAGAACTTCGTTCTTTCGAACTTCCTTACATTGAAAAAGACTTGGAAGGCTTCAAAGCTACTTTCACTCGTCTTCCTCAACGTGAAGAACTTCCTATCGAAGTTAACGAAACACTTATCGTCGAATTGTACTCCAAATAATTTGGCGCTATTGCCCGCAGTGCTATGCACTGCGGGTTTTTGTATATATTGTGTTGTTTGTATTATTACTAAAAGATTGTTTTGAGTATATAAATGAGTGAATTACTTATATTTTTTTCGAAATATCGATCCACAGTTTTATGTCTGTATATTTGGTCTCATTATAACTGGAATCGGCATATATAATCCTTTGTTATTGGGCTTATATTCTCCTGATAACAGTTACAATGAAAGCCCAATTATGATATTAATTTTTAGGATTATTAGTGGGATGTTGTTTTTTAATAATGGTTTTGTATTTATTATATCGGCTTGTTACAGGAACATGGTTTGGTACTTAATCTTGAGGATTTAGATTTTTTTCAATTAAATGAAAGTAAATATAGAATATCTCTTCTGTAGCAGAGAGAAAGCTAGAAAGTATTGGCCGTTTTAATTAAAGAGGTTCTTTGGTAGAATATGTTTTTATTATCATATATTGAAAATATATCATTTAGTCATCTTATAATGATGATATCTCTAATTATTTTTTTCTTATATTTTTCTTATAAAAGTATTATTGGAAATCTTAAAAAAATATGGCTTTGTAACTTATACAATAGGTCGGAATTATGCTTGGTATAATTGGTTGAGCCTTGTTAATATCTTATTTTTCGTTAGCATTCATAGTATCATCTTACTTTACTGGCTCCGTTGATTTCTTTTCGGTTTACTATATCGGAACGTATACTCTTAGGTGTTGTATTATTAGATGTATTATTATCTTTTAATATACATAATCACTTATTAGAATATCGAGCATATAATCTTAAAGAGATTAGACGAATAGAATATACTACACAAAGAAAAACATTATTTTAGGCAAGCATCTTATTTGATAATTATATGGTTGTTGAGCATATTAGTCTTTAATATTGATTTATGGCTTTTTTTGATTTAGTATTGTATCTATTACATCGGCTTGTTACTGGAACATGGTTTGGTACTTAATTTTGAGCATTTAGATTTTTTTCAATTAAATGAAAGTAAATATAAAAATCTATCTTCTACAAAGGTAAAAAAATCATAGTAACTTTTAATTGACACAAACCCATAAAAATCTGTATACTATTTTGAGTAAGCTTTTAGTCGTGTTTCCATTAGCCCCGGAAGCAAAGGACAAGCTGATTTTGGTAGAATTATGACGTTATTAGGAGGATATGCAGCATGAAAACTACATTTATGGCCAATCCGAACACAATCGAACGGAAATGGTATGTTGTTGACGCTGAAGGTAAAACTTTAGGACGCCTTGCTGCCGAAGTTGCAAAAGTTCTTCGGGGCAAAAATAAACCAACTTTCACACCACACGTAGACACTGGTGACCATGTGATCGTTGTAAACGCAGAAAAAATTCGCGTAACTGGTAAAAAATTGGAACAAAAGGAATACTTCCGTCACTCTGGTTACCCAGGTGGTTCCCGTTTCACTAAATTGTCCATGATGCTTGAAAAACAACCTGAACGTGTTGTTGAAATGGCAGTTCGTGGTATGCTTCCAAAAAATAAATTGGGTGCACAACAATACCGTAAATTAAACGTATACGCTGGTCCTGAGCATCCACATGCAGCTCAAAAAAACCAGAAGTATTTAGAAATTTCCGTACGATAATCTAGAGGGAGGAACATATAATGGCAGTAGCACAATATTACGGCACTGGTCGTAGAAAAATCTTCCGTTGCTAGAGTTCGTCTGGTACCGGGCACAGGTAAAATCACTGTTAACAAACGTGAACTTAATGAATATTTCGGTCGCCAAACTTTGGAATTGATCGTAAAACAACCTTTGAACTTGACTAACACAGTTGAACAATACGATGTAATCGCAACTGTAGCTGGTGGCGGTCCTTCCGGTCAAGCTGGTGCAATTCGTCACGGTATCTCCCGTGCGTTATTGGACGTAGATGGCGAACTTCGTCAATCTTTGAAAAAAGCTGGCTTCTTGACTCGTGACCCACGTATGAAAGAACGTAAAAAATACGGTCTTAAAAAAGCCCGCAAAGCAAGCCAATTCTCCAAACGTTAATATTTGGAATACAGGTTATTACACCTGCAGACAATGTCTGCAGGTGTTTTTGCATTTTTAGTAAAAATGATTTAAATTAATGATATATAGCTTTTGTTTCTATAACTTATTCAATAATTAAATAAAAGAGGAATATCATGATTTTCGTAGCTTGTTTTATTGGGACTTTTATTTTTAGCAAGTTTTATTGGTAGGAATAATAATGAAAGTATAATTTTAAAAAGCTTTATTATTACTATTAATAATTATTGATGGTTATTATTTTTATTTTTATTTTTTTAGTAGAGAATATTCCGGCATTTATTAATTCTATTATTGCTTTTTTTACATACAGTGACATCAACTCTTGATGCAGTTGTTTTTGGTTGCTTTGATTACAGGTGGAATAACTTTGCTAAATTCTTTTTATTCTAAATATTCTGAATCAAAGAATAAGCGAAGAGAATATCTAGCGTCTAAAAGAGAAACACCATATTCAGAATTTATAGAGTTGGTCAATAAAGTATCTCAACAAGGTAATAATAGATGTACATACAGTGAAGATGATATGCTTAAAGATATAAATAGCTTTTAATAGTAAACTGATATTATGGGGATCTCCTAATGTTGTACAAAAATGGAATACTTTTTCGTAAAAACTCAGTTCAAAAATAATTCTGAAAATAAACCAGAAAATACATTAGTTCTTATTGAAGATGTAATGAATGAAATGCGCAAAAGATTTAGGTGTTAAACCTGTTAAAAAGGGGCGGTTATTATCAATTTTTTATAAATGATATAGAGAAAGTTATTGGAAAAAGATTAAAGGTCTATATAATAATAAAAATTAACCTAATGAATTTGAAATATATAGACATTTCATTCTTTCATTTACATCTATATTTAATTCTCCTATAATAGAAGTATAATAATCGAATTTTTTTCGAAAAATAGATTTTCATATAGGAGAATTCATATGATTTATAATACAATTCAGTACGTAGTGGACAACGGCATTGGTACGTTGACCTTTAATCGTCCTAAAGTGGCGAATGGTTTTAACATCGAAATGTGTAAGGAGATCCTTGAGGTCTTAGATAAAGCCCATAACGATGAAAGTGTTCGCGCCTTATTGATCAATGCAGAAGGTAAGGTATTCTCTGCTGGTGGCGATTTGACAGAAATGGAACGCGCCGTAAATGATGGGGATACAGAGTCCTTATTTGAAATCGTTGAGCTTGTAGCCGAAATTTCCATGGCTATGAAACGCTTACCTAAACCTGTTATCATGAGCCTTCAAGGGGCTGCAGCAGGCGCGGCATTTAATATGGCCCTAGCAGCGGATTTTGTGGTAGCTGCTAATAATGTACGTTTCATTCAAGCCTTTGTAAACGTAGGCCTTGCACCTGATGCAGGTGGTTTATTCTTGTTGACTCGCTCCATTGGTATGAACCGTGCTATGCACATCGTTATGACTGGTGAAGCGGTTTCTGCCGAAAAAGGTAAAGAACTTGGCTTTGTATATAAAGTTTGTGAACCAGAGGATTTAGAGACTGCTACACGACGCGTTGTTGAAAAATTAGCAAAAGGTCCTGCAAAATCCTATCGCGTTATGAAGGAAATGATGTGGAAAAGCTTCTTAGCCGGCTGGGAAGAATACAAGAAATTTGAAGTAGAAAACCAATGTGAATTAGGCCTTTCTGAAGATTTTAAAGAAGGTGTTCTTGCCTTTACAGAACGTCGTCGTCCTAAATTTGGACAAAAGTAATATTAATACAAAATATTGTACGAATTATTAGGTAAATTAGCACAACATACGCATATAATTAGAACCGATATGACACATATACTGTGTTATATCGGTTTTTTCTTTCATTACGTTGACAAAACGTTTATAATAGAACTATTGAAATAGTTTTAGGAGGTCCATATTTTATGGCTCAAGATACAATTAAATGTTATGACGGTCCTAGTGATGTGGTCGCTGCATTGGCGGAAGATTTTATTGCTTTTACCAATGAAGAAATTACTCGTACTGAAACGTGCATAGTAGGTATCACTGGAGGCACGGTCATTAATGGTTTGCTGGAAATCTTAAATTCGCCAGAATACATTGAGCGTGTTAATTGGGAACGAATATTTTTTGTTTGGACAGATGAACGATTTTTGCCTCAGTCTCACGAGGATAATTATTTCAATCGGGTAAAACCATATCTGCTCTGCAAGGCGAAGGGCGCTGCTCATTTTTTACCGATTAATACTAATTCTAAAACCGTTATAGAAGCGGCTGAGGAATATGAAAAAGAGGTAGGCAATGTTCTTAAGGCATGTAAAAAATCGGGTCTTGATTTGGCTATTCTAGACCTTGGAGAAGATGGCCATACAGCAGGGCTATTTGCAGGTTCTCATGCGTTGCGTGTGGCGGATCGAAATGTTGTAGCCGTTGAGGATGGTAAGGTGTGGGAGCGCATTTCCATGACCTTTTCATTTTTAGCAAAAACAGATGTCGTTTGGTTTACTGTAACTGGTGAAAGCAAACGGACAGCCCTTACAAAGGTCTTGTACCAACGTGAGGATTATGAAGATACATCATGGGATAAACGAATTGGTCGTGTACTGCCTGGGGCAGTGCTTTCACAAGAGCCTATGACATGGTATGTGGACAAAGATGCGTATAATGATGTACACTGATGTATGTAGTATTAAGTAAATATAAAGGAGATACAAATGGGGTCTATAGGAACACCTGAATTAATAGTTATTTTAGTGATTGCTCTAGTTATCTTCGGACCTGGTAAATTGCCTGAAGTGGGTAAAGCGATTGGCAAGGGAATCAATGAATTTAAAGATGCCCTTACTGGCCCTAAAAAGGCTGTCGATGAAACAAAGGAAGCTGTTAAATCTGCTACCACTATCGATGTGACAGCTGGGGCTAAAAATGATGAAAAACATAAGGAAGCTAACGATTAGGAGGTATTACTATGTGCAAAGATTGCGGTTGTGGTGAAGATAATGGCGTTGTAACAAAGGTATTCACAGTACCTGGTATGATGTGTAATAACTGTAAGGAAACAGTAGAAGGTGCTACATTAGGCTTAGAAGGCGTACTTAGCTCAGAAGTTGATTTGCCAAATAAAACAGCTACTGTATCCTTTGATCCAGCAAAGGTATCTGTTGAAACGATTACAACAGCTATTGAACGAACTGGATTTGATGTAGAATCCGTGGCGGATGGTGTACGTAAACATAGCCATGGTTTATTAGGTACGATTAAACGTCTCTTTAAATAATCGAATTCATAGAGCTGTATTGAAACATCGTTTCGATACAGCCCTTTTTGTATTGTGAGGTGATGAGATGATACGCAAGTTTAATCCGGAAAATTACAAATGGGATGGCGTTGATACCTTAGTGTATAAGCAAGATGGTAGTCCTTTTAAAGATGTAACACGTCAAGTTTTGTACGATGGGGCGTATGATATTCCCTGCCAATTCCGTTATTTTGAATGTTTGCCAGGGGGCTATTCTACGTTAGAGTATCATGAGCATACGCATATGGTTATGATTGGCCGTGGTAAAGGTCAGCTGTTACTAGGCGATGAAATTTATGATGTAGCACAAGGGGACTTTATTGAAATCCCAGGTAATACAATTCATCAATTTAGAGCTAATAAGGGAGACTATATAGGATTTTTCTGCCTTGTCAATAAAGACCGAGATAAGGTTAAATTATTGAGCGATGAACAAATGGAAACATTGCGTCAAAATCCTAAGATTAAAGAATTTTTGGAGGGACTATGAGCACATGGACACGAGCGGCCTTAACCGTTTTGGTAGGTCTGATCATTTGGTTTTTGCCTCATACAGAGGCGATTAAGCCTGAAGGTTGGCATTTATTAGCTATCTTCACGGCTACCATTGTTGGTTTTATTTTGCGTCCTTGGCCTACGGGCATTATAGCGCTCTTTGGCATTGTTGCCGCTGTGGCAACGAGTTCTATTACGATGGTGCAAGCCTTAGGTGGTTATGCAGAGGCTAATGTGTGGCTTATCGTAGCGGCCGTATTCTTTTCTAGAGGTATTATTAATTCCGGCCTTGGTAAGCGCATTGCATACACACTGATTCGTGCCTTTGGTACAAGTTCTCTGAAATTAGCTTATGCATTAGCTTGTACGGATTTGATTATCTCTCCAGCCACGCCATCTAATACGGCGCGTGGGGGCGGTATCATTTTCCCAATCGTCCAAAATATTTCTCTTGCTTTTGACTCTGAGCCTCATGGCAATACAGCACGTCGCATAGGGGCGTACCTCATGACGACGGCTCACACCATTAATACGATTACAGTAACCATCTTTTTAACTGCTTGTAGTGGTAACCTATTGATCACATCCTTAGGTGCGAAATTATTTGGCTACGATATTTCTTGGTGGGAATGGTTCCAAGCGGGTGTCATCCCTGGCGTTATCTGTATGATTTTGATGCCATGGTTTATCTATAAAATCTATCCACCTGAAATCAAAGAAACACCAGAGGCGGCTGAGATGGCCCAAAAGGAATTAAATGCACTTGGTCCGATTACAAAATCTGAAATCTCTGTGGCCATTATCTTTGTTCTTTGTATTTTGCTATGGGCTACGGCGATTTGGACGAAGTTACATCCTACAGTAGTTGCTATGATGGGTGTACTTGCTTGTGTGGTAACTGGCTCTCTTACATGGGAAGATATTTTAGGTGAACGCACCGGTTGGGATATCCTCATCTGGATGGGTACGCTTGTAGGTATGGCCGGTTTACTTGGTAAATTAGGTGTAGTAGCTGTGTTTGCCAACTTTGTAAGCCAACATCTAGTAGGTATTGATTGGTTCTGGGCATCCTTTATCATCTCTGCAACCTTCGTATACTCTCAATACTTCTTTGCTAGTGGTACGGCGCGTATTACGGCGTTATTCTCCGCCTTTGCAGCCATCTTGGTTGCTATGGGCGCACCGATTCCGTTTACCATCTTGCTCTTCGGCTTGATGAATAGCCCTGGCTGTACATTAACTCACTACAGCTCTGGTGTAACACCGATATTCTTCGGTGCAGGCTATGTACCTCAAGGCACATGGTGGCGCGTAGGTCTTGCTATTTCCGTAGTAAGCTTTATGATTCACTTCTGGGCTGGTACATTTGGTATGTGGCTGTTCGGTATTTTATAATATATACATCCCTCGCTACGGCGGGGGATTTTTGTATATCAAATATTGGTGTATAAACATATATGGGTATAGCTGTTGGGTATGGTGAACTTCATAAAAAAAATATAATAAATCTATAGAATATTTATTGCATGACACTATAGAACGTGTTATTATAGTTTTATCGTTACAGATTATTTTAGGAGGAAACATGTTCGGTTTAGTCATTAGCTTGTTGATTATCGCGCTGGTCGTGATTATTAAAAACATTCGAATTATGAACAACAACTTAACACGTTTTTGTCTTGAAAGTTCCGCGAATGGTTTAATATACAATCAATAAGATTTGACTATATTGTTTCTTATTTGTATGTATTCCATGGGGTACATAGGTTTTTATGTATGTAGGAATTCTGTAAACAAAAGGAATAGCATTTGTAAACTTTTAAGACGGTTCTTTGGAATCGTCTTTTTTTGTTCATTGTGAAAGCCGTCCAAGTGGATACTTTCAAAAGAAGTGAGGAGAATATCATGAGTTGTAGAAGTGACAATTTAAAAACAGGCGTAGCACGTGCACCACACAGATCTTTATTAAAAGCACTCGGTTTTGTAGACGAAGAATTAGGTAGACCGGTCATTGGTATTACCAATTCCTTCAATGAAATCATTCCTGGTCATGTGGGCTTGAAAAATATTGTACAAGTCGTAAAAGACGGTATCCGCAACGCAGGTGGTGTGCCAATCGAGTTCAATACAATTGGTATTTGTGACGGTTTGGCGATGAACCACATCGGTATGAAATACTCCTTGGTAACTCGTAATATTATCGCTGATTCCATCGAAGCAACAGCTATGGCAACACCATTTGATGCTATGGTATTCATTCCAAACTGCGATAAAGTAGTACCTGGTATGTTGATTGCTGCAGCTCGTCTAAACATTCCATCCGTATTCGTATCCGGTGGTGCTATGCTTGCAGGCGTACACAATGGCAAAAAAATCGGTTTGTCTGATGTATTCGAAGCAGTTGGTAAACATCAAACTGGTGAAATGGGCGATGCTGAGTTAGCTGAAATCGAAATACCGCATGTCCTACATGTGGTTCTTGCTCCGGTATGTACACAGCTAATACAATGAACTGCTTAACAGAAGCTCTTGGTATGGGCCTTCCTGGCAATGGTACAATCCCTGCTGTATACTCTGAACGTTTACGTCTTGCTAAATTAGCAGGTATGCAAGCTGTAGAGGTATTGAAAGCAAATCTTCGTCCTAAAGATATCATGACTCGCGAAGCCTTTGAAAATGCAGTAGCTCTAGATATGGCTTTGGGTGGTTCTTCTAATACAGCACTTCACTTGCCAGCTATCGCTCATGAAGCAGGTGTTCCATTGTCCTTAGATGACTTTGATCGCATTGCACAAAATACACCTCAATTATCCAAACTATCTCCATCTGGTAAATACTTCATCGAAGACTTGTATGCTGCAGGTGGCGTATCTGCGGTGTTGAAACGCTTAGCAGAAAATGGTCGTTTACATACAGATTGCAAAACTGTAGCGCTTAAAACACAAGGTGAAATTGCAGCGGCAGCTCATGTTGTGGATGAAGATGTTATCCATCCTTGGAATAATCCTGTTCATGAAACAGGTGGTATCGCAGTCCTAAAAGGTAACCTTGCTGTGGACGGTTCTGTTGTAAAAGCTGGCGCTGTTGATGATGAAATGCTCGTTCACTCTGGTCCAGCAAAAGTATTCAACAGCGAAGAAGAAGCTGTTGAAGCTATTACAGGCGGTAAAATCGTTAAAGGTGATGTTGTGGTTATCCGCTACGAAGGCCCTAAAGGTGGCCCTGGCATGCGTGAAATGTTGACACCAACATCCATAATCGCTGGTATGGGTCTCGACAAAGACGTAGCATTGTTGACTGATGGTCGTTTCTCCGGTGCTACCCGTGGTGCATCCATTGGTCACGTATCTCCAGAAGCTGCTGCTGGTGGTACGATTGCTATTGTTCAAGATGGGGATATCATCAACATCGACATTCCTAATGGCAAATTAGAATTAGCTGTATCCGATGATGAAATTGCTCGTCGTAAGGCTGCATTGAAACCATTCAAATCTAATGTAACTGGATACCTTAAAAAATATGCTCTCCATGTATCTTCTGCAGCACAAGGTGCTATTGAAATTTTAGAAGACTAATCAGAGCGGTATTATTATTACTACAAGAGTAGGTGTCTTATGCATAAGTTATATGATTTTATGGAAGCACGTGAACGGTTGAGTACCATCACCGTGAAAACTAAGTTGCTTCATAGTGATGTGTTTTCTGAAGAGTGTGGCAATGATGTGTACATCAAGCCAGAAAACTTACAAATAACAGGCTCCTTTAAGGTTCGTGGCGCATACAATAAAATTGCTAAATTGACGGAAGAGGAAAAGGCGCGCGGTGTTATTGCCGCGTCTGCCGGCAACCATGCGCAAGGCGTGGCTCTTGCTGCTAAACGTCTCGGTATTAAGGCGACCATCGTCATGCCAAAGCACACGCCTCTTATTAAGGTGAATGCTACAAAACAGTATGGTGCAGATGTCGTATTATCTGGTGAGATTTATGATGAAGCGTACCAAAAGGCGATGGAATTGCAACAAGAACATGGCTATGTGTTCGTCCATCCTTTCGATGATGAAGATGTCATCGAAGGCCAAGGAACTATTGCTCTCGAAGTTCTTGAGGAATTGCCTGATGCGGATGTATTACTCGTTCCTGTAGGGGGCGGTGGCATCGTATCCGGTATTGCTGCGGCTGCTAAATTAAAAAATCCTAGCATCAAAGTAATCGGTGTAGAACCAGAAGGTGCAGCCAGTGCGTTGGCGGCACTTAAAGCTGGCAAACCAGTACCGTTAGATGAAGTGGCTACTATTGCAGACGGCACAGCCGTACGTCTGATCGGTGATACTACACTAGACTATATAAAACAATACGTGGATGAAATCGTTACCGTATCCGACTATGAGTTGATGGAAGCCTTTTTGTTGCTCGTTGAAAAACATAAATTAGTAGCAGAAAACTCTGGTATTTTGCCTCTTGCAGGTCTAAAAAAATTAGACTGCAAAGGTAAAAAGGTGGTAGCCATCGTCAGCGGTGGTAATATCGATGTGTTAACTATTTCTTCTATGATAAATAAAGGCCTTGTATTGCGTGGTCGTATCTTTACATTCTCTGTAAACCTTCCAGATAAACCAGGCCAATTGGTTGCTGTATCACAAATGCTAGCCGATGCAGATGCAAATGTTATTAAGCTTGACCATAATCAGTTCAAAAACCTTGATCGATTCCACGAAGTAGAATTGCAAGTAACTGTAGAAACAAATGGTGAAGAACATATTCAAAGCATTATTGATACTTTTAAAAAGAATGGTTATACCATTAAACGTTTAAATTCCAGCGAAATTTTATCTGAATAGCTGGTTGAAAGGGTTCCTATGAGCGCAGACACAATCAATGGGGCACGCATTGTCCTTGAAACATTGCATCGCCTAGGCGTAACCGATATGTTCGGCTATCCAGGTGGCGCGGTTATTCCAATTTATGATGAAATTTATAGCTTCCCTGAAATTAAACATTACTTCGTGCGTCATGAACAAGGCGCAGCTCATGCGGCTGATGGATATGCTCGCGTATCCGGCAAAGTTGGCGTGTGCCTTGCCACATCTGGCCCTGGTGCTACGAACCTTGTAACAGGCATTATGACTGCTTATATGGACTCTGTGCCTATGGTAGCCATCACTGGTCAGGTTGGACGTGCACTAATTGGTAAGGATTCATTCCAAGAAGCGGATATTCAGGGTATTACGATGCCGATTACAAAGCATAACTATCTTGTTCAAGATATTCATGACTTACCACGAATTATTAAAGAAGCGTATTTCATTGCTGGTACGGGTCGTCCTGGTCCAGTATTAATCGATATTCCTAAGGATATCCAAACTGAAAAAATATCCATGGCGGAATACAATAAATTGTACGATGTGCCAATTCATCTTGAAGGATACGATCCAACCTATAAAGGTCACCAAGGACAAATTAAAAAGGCTGCAACCCTTATTAAGAATGCGAAACGCCCTCTTATTATTGCCGGTGCTGGTGTATTAAAATCCGGTGCCATGGAAGAACTTAAGGAATTGGCCGAAAGGCTCAAATTCCTGTAGCTAATACATTGGTAGGCCTTGGTGGATTCCCTGGTAACCATGAATTGGCTCTTGGTATGGTCGGTATGCATGGATCCGTAGCGGCTAATAATTGTACAGAAGATGCAGACCTCGTTATTGCTGCAGGTATTCGTTTCCATGATCGCATTACAGGCCATCCAGATTTCTTCTGTAAAAAAGCAAAGATTATTCATATCGATATTGACCCTGCTGAAATCGATAAAAACGTTACCATTAACGTACCAATCGTAGGCGATTTAAAACGAGTATTAACCGAATTGAATACGTTGGTTGAACCTACTACACATGAATCTTGGATTGCACAAATTCGAGAATGGCAACAAGAATATCCTATGGTGGTTCCTGAGTCTACTCATGGTGAATTACATCCACAATATGTATTATCCGAACTTAATAAATTTGCTAAGGATGATGCCATTATCGTAACCGATGTAGGCCAACATCAAATGTGGGCCGCACAGTTCTTAACACATAAGGCGCCACATACCATCGTTACTTCTGGTGGTGCCGGTACAATGGGCTATGGCTTGCCAGCTGCTATCGGTGCTCAAGTGGGAGCTCCTAACAAACAGGTCATTCTTGTTGTTGGCGATGGTGGTTTTCAAATGACCTGCGAAGAACTTATGATGGTTCGTCAGTATAATCTGCCAATTAAGATCGTCATCATTAATAATGGCTATCTTGGCATGGTGCGTCAATGGCAACAAATCTTTAATGACCGACGCTATTCCTATGTAGATTTAGAAGTGAGCCCTGATTTCTTGAAGTTGGCTGATGCCTTTGATTTGAAAGCGGCGCGCCTCGATTCTGTGGAAACGTTTAACAAAGATTTCAAATCCTATATTACCTCTGATGAAAGCATCGTATTGGATTGCCACGTTGAGCGTGAAGATAATGTATTGCCAATGATCCCAGCAGGCGGCACTGTAAGCGGTATGATGGGTAAGAAAGGAGTGCTATAATGGCGAGAGAACATCAAGTCTTAGTTATCGCTAAGAATACAGCAGGTATTGGTGCCCGTATTTTGGCACTCTTTAATCGCCGTGGCTTAACGTTACAAAAATGACATCTGGTATTACCAACACACCAGGCTATGCGCGCATTACCCTCACTGTTGAGGCCGATGATCGCATCTTGGACCAAATCCAAAAGCAAATTTATAAGCTCATTGATGTTGTTAAGGTTAAAGTATTTGAAGATCATGATGTAGTATGTCGTGAATTGATGCTTATCAAGGTGAAAGCAACGGCTACTACACGTTCTCAAATTGTACAAATTGCCGATGTATACCGCGGTAATGTACTCGATATTTCTCCTACGTCTATGATTATTGAGGTCATCGGTAGCGTTGAAAAGCTACGCGGTTTTATTCAAATTATGGAAACCTATGGTATTCTTGAAATCGCTAAAACCGGTATTACCGCAATGAGTCGTGGAGAAAAATGTAGGAGATGATTGTGTGAGTAGTGAAGTACTACATTATGAAGATGTCAAGTTTCGTCGTGATGGTCGAGAAATCTTAAAAGGCGTAGATTGGCACGTGGAAGAGGGCGAAAACTGGGCGCTATTAGGCCTCAATGGGGCTGGTAAATCGACGATGCTCAGCATGATTCCAGCCTATCAAATCCCAACGACAGGTCTATTACGTGTATTTGGCCATGAATTTGGTAAATATGCATGGGTGAAGATTAAAAATCGCTTAGGCTTTGTAAGTGCTACATTGGGCCAATTTCAATCTACTTTAGACCGCCAATTGGTGGAGAATGTCGTTATCTCCGGTGCTTTCAATACTATCGGCGTCTATAAGGACGTCTCTGAAGAACAGCGAAAAAAAGCGGCAGAACTAATGGATGAATTTAAAATCTCCTATTTGGAAGGCCATAAATTCTCTACCTTGTCCGTTGGTGAACAACGTCGTGTGCTATTGGCTCGTGCTATCATGGCAAGATCCTGATTTGTTAATCTTAGATGAGCCTTGTTCTGGCCTTGATTTGCCGGCTCGTGAGCAATTCTTAAGAACCGTGGAAAACATGGCTCGTGATGAGAAGAAGCCTTTTATCTATGTATCTCATCAAATCGAAGAAATTATGCCTAGTATTACACATGTAGCGATTATTAAAGATGGCCTCATCGTGTATAAAGGCAAAAACAGGACATCTTAACCGATGATATTTTGACCGATGTTTTCGGCATTGATGTATCCGTTGTATGGGAAAAAGAACGCCCTTGGGTTATCGTTAAATAAGGTATGAAATTTTCAGAATTCATATTTTTTTAATACAAAGAGGGTACAAATTTAGTTATGAATTAGTCTATTTGACTATTCGATAAATTACGATATACGCTACAAACCTTGCAATTATTTGCGAGATTGTGTACAGTATATATATTAAATATTCTATTGAATATAAATTGGAGGTTGTCTAACATGGCAGGTAAAATTTTAGGTACAACAGTTTACTATGATGAAGATTGCAATTTAAGTAAATTGGAAGGCAAAAAAATTACAGTTTTAGGTTACGGTTCCCAAGGTCATGCTCATGCATTGAACTTGAAAGAAAACGGCTTTGACGTAACTATCGGTCTTCGCGCTGGTTCCAAAAGCTGGGCAGTAGCTGAAGAAGCAGGTCTTCCTGTAAAAGAAACTGCAGAAGCAGTTAAAGGCGCTGACATCGTTATGGTATTGATTCCAGACGAATTACAAGCAGACGTTTATGCAAAAGATATCGCTCCTAACTTGAAACAAGGTGCATACTTAGCATTCGCTCACGGCTTCAACATTCACTTCGGTAAAATCGTTCCTCGCGAAGATATCAACGTATTCATGGTAGCACTAAAGGTCCTGGCCACTTAGTACGTCGTACATACCAAGAAGGCTCCGGCGTTCCTTGCTTGTACGCAGTAGAAAAAGACCCATCTGGCGATACTGAAGAAGTAGCATTAGCTTGGACCTCTGGTATCGGTGGTGGCCGTGCAGGTATCTTGGAAACTAACTTCAAATCCGAAACAGAAACTGACTTGTTCGGTGAACAAGCTGTATTGTGCGGTGGTTTGACTGCATTGATCCAAACTGGTTTCGAAGTATTAACAGAAGCTGGTTATGAACCTGTAAACGCTTACTTCGAATGCTTGCATGAAATGAAATTGATCGTAGACCTTATCTACGAAGGTGGTTTCCAAAAAATGCGTAACTCCATTTCTAACACAGCAGAATATGGTGACTACTATGCAGGCCCTCGTGTAATTACTCCAGAAACTAAAGAAGCTATGAAACAAATCTTGGCTGACATTCAATCTGGTAAATTCGCTGATGAATTCTTGGCTGATTCCAAAAATGGTCAAAAATTCCTTAAAGAACATCGCGAAGCAGCAGCTGTTCATCCAATCGAACCAGTTGGTGCAGAACTTCGCAACTTGATGAGCTGGTTGAAATAAGAGATTACTGTAGTAATTTCTGGATAAGTATAAGCTTACTGAAAGCGACCCCATTTGGGGTCGCTTTTTTATTGAGTAATATAAGTACGTATGATATAGTTAACGTAGAGTCAGTGTAGTATATTTTGGTATAAGGAGAGATACTATGAGTTCTACAACTATTATTATCATCGTGGCTGTCGCTGTCATTTGGGCCATTTTGTTTGCCGTATTTATGAAGTTCAATAAAAAACGACAAGCCGGTGAACAACAATTTGTACAAGAGAATGCTAATAAAGCGATTCTTCATATTTATGGTAAATCTGTAAAGGTTGATGGTAAGGACCTTTCTACTATTGATCATAAAACTGGTCAATATGGTCAAGTCATTGTGGCATTAACACCAGGAGAACATACCATTGAATCCGTATATTACACGACGGATAATGTGGGTACCAAAACAAAGAATGTTGAAACACAGCCTGTTACCATCACAATTCCAGTACAAGCAGGTAATGAATATAATGCGGCTATGTATTTCTATTCCGCAGAACAACGTAATGCGTATTATAAAGGTGACGTTGACGATGCCGTTTTAGAAGTTGAACTAGAATTAGAATCTGGTTTTACAGCGAATACTCATGCTTATATCATCGTGTACCGTGAATGTAAATAAATTAGTATAGAAACTGTTTAATAGAGCTATCATTGTGGTAGCTCTATTTTTTGTATATAGAAAACCCCCGGATAGTCCGGGGGTTCAGTAAAAGCTTTAGCGTTGCGTCTTCGAAAAGTTACTCCTTTAGGGTAAGATAAGATTGCGGTCCGTCAACTGCAATTAAGACCCTAAAGGAGGCCATATAATGTATGACAATCAGAGTTTAGCACATACTAAATGGAACTGCAAATATCATATAGTATTTGCACCAAAGTATAGAAGAAAAGTATTTTTTGGACAAAAGCGATTTGAAATCGGAGGGATAATTCGTGAATTATGCAGATGGAAAGGTGTAGAGCTTTTGTCTGCAGAAGCATGCCCAGATCATATTCATATATTAGTAGCAATTCCACCTAAAATGTCAGTCTCATCATTTATGGGATTTCTAAAAGGTAAAAGTAGTTTAATGATATATGAGAAATGGGGAAATATGAAATTCAAATACCGAAATCGGCAATTTTTGGTGTCGAGGATATTACGTCGATACAGTCGGTAAAAAAATGAGAAAAAAAGATAGCGGAGTATATTTCGAATCAATTAAAAGCAAGATGAGATGTCAGAGCAATTAGTTTTAGACTTTCAAGACCCGTTTAACGGGTAGTTAGTATTAGATTGCAGATGACGGATCGATATGCGCTCCCACGCGCGGCCGGTATCATTCGCCTTATAGGCGAAAAGAAGAACCACCGGCTAAGCCGGTGGGTAACTTTTTTATAAATCGTTATTGGTTATTATCATATTTATTTATGATATAATAAAAAGATATATGAAAGGAGAACGATATGGATTTTTACACATTAGCCTATGTTGAAAGTCAGGCGGTGTCAGGCCAAACATGGGGCTTTATCGTTTTTGTAGCTATTCTGTTAGCACTGCTCCTTCTAGGTGTACAGGTATTGCGAAATGGTTTTACTAGTCGCTATCGTGATTTATTGGTCATTTTGTCTTTAATTGTAGTATTTTTCTTAGGACTGGAGTATCAAGAATATAATCGAATGAAAACATACTCTGAAGACTCTTCTCGTATGGCTCAATTTCTACATTCTTTTAGTACCGATCGTTCCGTACCAAGTGAGCAATTGGCGGTTAACTCCTTAAAGATTCGCAATGGTATGATTTTAAAGGTTAATGATGCTTATTATGAGGTTCAGTTTAACCCAGAGTTTTCAACCTATACGATTACTCGTGTATATAAGGTAAGCCCTACTGATAAAATTCATGATATCGCGGATGCATTACAATAAGGAGGACCACATATGACAGAATCTATGGCCGTCTATGGGATGGTCTTTGCCAAACTCGCCATCGGTCTCTTGGCGATTATTTTACAAATTAACTTAATGGGTAAGGGCAACTTAGCACCAACCTCTGCGTTAGACCAATTACAAAACTATGTACTTGGTGGTATTATTGGTGCCATCATTTACAATGACCAAATTGGTATTTTACAGTTTATGTTAGTCCTCATTTTGTGGACTATCCTTGTAATGTCTCTTAAATTCTTAAAAGGTAATCTTAGTTTCTTTAAAACTATTCTTGATGGTCACCCAGTTATTGTAATTGAAAAGGGGCATGTATTAACTGAAGAGTGTATGCGCTATGGTATTCAAGCAGCAGAGCTTAAATTGAAATTGCGTACTGCTGGTGTTCAATATGTAACAGATGTAAAACGTGCTGTATTAGAGCAAAATGGTCAACTTAGTGTTGTTCAATTTGGAGAAGAGAATATTCGTTTTGATTTGATTAATGATGGTCAAATCAATCAATTTACTCTTGATGTAATTGAAAAAGATAGAGAATGGTTAGAACAAGAGGTACAAGCACAAGGATATTCCATTAAAGATATTTACATTGCGGAATATCGGGATGGTAAAGTTGTATTGTATCCTTATGAGAAAAAACATCGCCCTCAATTGGTAAAAACAATTAAAACAAAGACTGTTCATACAAAGGATACAATAAAATCTAAAATATAATCTCTTAAATGATATATAGCGTTGTTGAGCCCACTATTCATAGTGGGCTTATATAGAAAGGAAATTAGTGAACCGTAAAGATTTAATTGATCGATTACAAGAACTTTATAAAGATGAGGATAGTCGCGTAACTATTAACCCTCATGCGGAGCAAAAGGTGGCTATCATCTATCCAAATACATATTTTGTAGGCATGAGCAATCTGGGTCTCCACATCATTTACGAGGAAATCAACTTACGCAATGATAGCGTATGTGAACGTATCTTCTTGCCTGAGAAAAAGGAATTGGAAGCGTACGATAAAACTAAGACTCCTCTTATGAGTGTGGAAACGCAACGACCTATGCATCAGTTTGATGTAGTGGCCTTTGATGTGACCTTTGAAATGGATTATTTTCACATACCATTAATGCTGCGACATGGGCGTGTGCCTGTTATGAGTGAAGAGCGGACTAGCTTTAATCCCATCGTTATTGCAGGAGGACCTTGTGCGACATTTAATCCTGAGCCTTTTGCTGATTTTATTGATGCTTTCATCATCGGTGAAGGGGAGGGCATCGTTACTGCCGTATTAGAACGAATTCGCAAGGGTCGTGAGAATGGTGAAAGCCGAGAAGAAACGATTGCTGCACTAGCTCAAATTGATGGTGTATATGTACCTGCTTTATATACGCCTCAATATGATGAAAATGACCGTTTTGTTGGCTATGATATAGCAGATGGTGCACCTAAAATCATACGACGTCATTTTGAGCCTCTAACAAGCGGAGGTGAAACGGTAATTGCTACGAATTTTACCGAGTTTGGTGCCATGTATATCATCGAGGTAGCTCGAGGGTGTGGCCGTCATTGTCGATTCTGTATGGCTGGGTACTGTTTCCGTGTACCACGTGTACGTCCACTAGATATCTTGAAAGAAGGCGTGGATAGAGCGGAGAAGCTTGGAAAAAAGGTAGGCCTTATGGGGGCGGCCATTTCTGATTATCCAGAGGTTGATGAGCTCGTAACCTATATTCGTTCTAAGGATATGCGTTATTCTTGTGCGTCGTTGCGCGCTGATTCTTTGACACAAGCCGTTGTAGATGGATTGGCCGATAGTGGACAGAAGACGATTACCATTGCGCCTGAGACGGGTAGTGAACGCTTACGCCGTGTTATCAACAAGGGCATTAGTGAAGAAAATCTTCGCACTGCTGCTCAGTTATCCGCTAAGGCTGGTATTCAACATATGCGTCTCTATATTATGATTGGCCTGCCAACGGAAACTGATGAAGATATAGATGCCATCATCGGGCTAGCTGAACGAACACAAGCTCACATGGCTGAGGTGGGCTGTAAAGGCCGCTTAACACTTAGCATTAATCCATTTATACCAAAACCATTTACACCATTCCAGTGGATGGCTATGGATCATCAAAAGAGCGTAGAAAAGAAATTACAATACATTAAGAAGTCACTACAAAAAAATCGTCGTATAGAGGTACTTGTAGAGTCTCCTAAAGAAGCGTATATTCAAGGCGTACTGGCTCGTGGCGACCGCCGTTTAGGGAAGGTGCTCGCTGCATGTGCCCTTGATAGAGGTAGTAAATCCTTTAAATCTGAAATGAAAAAAGCTGGCCTCGATATGGATAACTGTAATTATCGGGAACGCAAGTTTGATGATTATTTGCCTTGGTCCCATTTAGATATGGGACTAAGGGATGGTTATTTAGAACAAGAATGGCAACGGGCCGTTGATGAAGCGTATACTCCTCCTTGCATGGAAGGTTGTAAGCGTTGTGGTGTGTGTAAGTGATTTGAGAATTAATAGTAGAGGAACCGTAGTATGGATATCACTGTTGTAAATATAAATACAAATAATCATAAATGGTCTTTTGAAATGCCTAACTGGGCCAATCAATTTCCTCTAGTTATGGGGGATACATATCGTCATGGAGGAGTATCTAAGAAGCCATGTGAATCTCTAAATTTAGCTACTCACATAGGGGATTCATTACAAGATGTATTAGATAACCGCAGCATTGTGGCTAATCATTTAGGAGTATCGCCGAAGCGGATTACCTGCGGTAATCAGGTGCATGGACTCAATGCAGTACGCATTACAGAGGATTTAATCGGCGCTGGCGCAATGAGTTCTAATACAGCTATTCCAGATTGTGATGCAGTATATACGGATATTCCGAATGTACCATTATTCTTATTTACCGCCGACTGTGTACCGGTAGGGATTTATGACCCTGTGCATCATGTGGTGGCTACTGTTCATGCAGGATGGCGAGGTGCTATAGGTCATCTGCCGGTCATTACCATAGAGGCGATGCAACGAGTTTTTGGTACCCACTTTGAAGATTGCTATGTCTATTTAGGGCCGAGCATTGGACCTAAATCCTTTGAGGTCAATCAAGAGCTAGCAGATACTTTCACAGACGAGTGGAAGAAAATAACCGATGCCGATAGTGATGAATTGGTCCGATATATCGTCCGAGATGGTGCGTCGAAAGCGACACCGCATATAGATTTGTGGCGGTTTATTGAAGAAGATCTATTTCAACGAGGCGTTCCAATGGACAAAAATCTGTATTGGTGGTACCGATAGTATGACCGATAAGAATTGTTTTTTTCCTATCGCCGAGAACATGGCAAAACGGGGCGTATGGCATTATTTGGTATGCTTGAAAAAAACGGTAAAGATATACATTATTGGTTAAATATTATATAATATAAGTCTATAGGATATTTATTTATACGTTACTATATGGGAGGATCATATGATTGAAGAATCCCTTCATAAAATCCAACAACGCATGGCCGATGCAATGGCTAGCGTAGGGCGCACGGATACGGCGTTACTTGTTGCGGTTACAAAGAATCATCCTGTAACGGCTGTAGAAGAAGTGGCTCGTCTTGGATGCACTCATGTAGGCGAAAATCGTGTGCAAGAGGCAAAAGAAAAACAAATGCTTTATACAGGACCTAAATTGATATGGCATTTAATTGGCCATTTACAAGTTAATAAGGTTCGTCAAGCGGTACCGATGTTTGATTTGATTCATTCTGTAGATAGTAAGAAACTATTGGATGAAATCGAAAAGGTTGCTGCTAAGCATGATAAAGTACAAGACATATTATTACAAGTCAATGTAGCTCGCGAAGCGAGTAAGTCTGGCATGTCCGTAGAGGAATTTCCGGACATACGAGACTATGCAAAGACATTACCACATGTACGCGTTAAAGGGTTGATGTGCATGGCTCCGTTTTTTGAAAATCCGGAGGATGCAAGACCTATCTTTAGAGTGGCACATGCTTTGTATGAAGATATGAAAGGGTATTTCCCTGATGGGGATATACAATATTTGTCGATGGGGATGACACATGACTTTGAAATAGCCTTACAAGAAGGGGCTAACATCGTGCGTGTAGGCACTGCCATCTTTGGGGAACGTGTATATAACTAATTGGGAATATAACAGTGTGAGTATATTAGGAGGATTACCATGTCTATGGGAGAACAATGGCAAAAAATCAAAAATTTTATCGGCATTAATAATGATGACCGTTATGATTATGATGATGAGTATGAATATGAAGATGATGAGGACTATGCAGAAGACGTGCCACCAGTAGCACCAACAGCAGCTGCATCTGAGTTCCATCCACGTAAGGTAGGAGGCACATCCACTATGACACAACGTCCAACAGCCATGAAAGTAGTTGTTATCGAACCTAAGGTTTTTGAAGATTCTGAAAGCATCACTCATCAATTGCGTGACATGCGTCCTGTATTGATTAACTTTGAAAATACAGATCCTCATGAAGCTGCTCGTATTGTTGACTTTGTATCTGGTGCAACATTTGCATTAGATGGTAAATTGGAAAAGGTAGGCAAAGACATTTTCATGTGCGTACCTGTTAATGTATCCATTGATTATAATAATGAATCTGAAAGTGGAACAACTGAGCAACAAGAATTTAACTGGCAAAATAAATAATCCGGTATAGAAAAAGTGGTGATACTATGTTGGGAAAAACAGTATGTATAGGCGTAGGTGCCATGGGTGGTGCCCTTTTACGAGGCGCACTTTCACAAGGCATATTACGTAGAGATGATGTATCAATCGTGGTGCGTCGCCCTGAACATCGCGACGAATTAGTTGACGAATTGGGCGTTACAGGTTTTGTAGAATTACCTAATATGGCGCAGTTTGACACGATTATCCTGGCTGTTAAACCACAGGTATTACCGTCTGTATTGAGCCAATTAAAATCTGTGAAAGCTGGTGCTACTGTTATATCTGTAGCAGCTGGCGTAACATTAGATACCTTGCGTAACGAATTACCAACAGCGGTGCTATATCGTGCCATGCCGAATACTCCAGCATCTATTGGATGTGGTATGACTGCGTTGACTGCGGATAATGGAGCTGATACAACTCATGTAGAGGCCTTATTTAATGCGGTTGGTGAAGTAGCCGTTGTCAGTGAAGCCGACCTAGACCGATTAGGCGCTTTATCTGGCGCTGGTCCAGGATATATGTTTGTCATTTTAGACGCCTTGGCTGATGCGGGGGTCCGCATTGGATTACCTCGTCAATTGGCGATTAAGGCGGCCGCCCAAACGATGTATGGGGCTGGCAAAATGGCATTGGAATCCGGTACACATCCTGCTGTATTGCGCGACCAAGTGACTAGCCCAGGTGGTACTACGATTGCTGGCATTGGGGCTATGGAAAAAGGTGGCTTGCGCAGTGCCCTACAAGATGGGGTTGTTGCTTGCTTAGCTCGTTCCAATGAATTGGGGAAATAATGGCTGATACTAGTAAATTAATTAGATATTTTGAAGCAAGCGGTAGCGGTGAAGAAGCGCGCCGTATGCTCGATTTAGCAGAACAAGTTGTTAAGGGAAAACCGTATCGCGTTTGCGATTTTACAAGCCCTGCCGGTCTTGTTATCGCCGATGCGATTAAGGCGGCCTATCCTGAACTACTCGTTCAATCTTTTGGCGGCTATGAAGGGGCAGAGCGTATTCGCATCGCCTTTGTAGATAGCTATTTTCAAGGTATCGTAGATATGGGCATCGTTCCATTGAAGGTATCTTGGGACCCACGATTTAGATTGTTAAATCATCGTGATGTGCTTGGCTCTTTGATGGGCCTTGGCATTGATCGCTCGAAATTTGGCGATATCATCATGGGTCAAGGGGGTGCACAAATCCTCGTAGATAGTACGGTAGCCGATTTTGTAGTACAGAACTTTACAAAAATCGCTATGGTTGCCGTATCTGTAGCTCCGATGGAGTTAGACGAAATTGCACCAAAAGAAGAAAAGATAAAAGAAGTGCGTACTACCGTTGCATCACTTAGATTAGATGCGGTAGCAAGCTCTGGCTTTAGCGTATCCCGTACGAAATTGGTGAGCGCTGTAAATGCCGGTTTATTGCAAGTAAATTGGCAACCTGCAAAGGGACCATCCCAAGAGGTTAAAGAAGGGGATATCATCTCCATGCGTGGTCGTGGCCGAATGAAGGTGGAGGCTATTACGGGGACATCCCGTAAGGGACGTATTGGCGTTTACCTTAAACGATTTATGTAGGCAAATAAGCAATCGGCTTGATTATTCAAGCCGATTTTTTATACCGCTTATGTATATCTATAGTTTCATATGTAGGTATACATAAGCGGTATTATCCATAGGAGCAGTTCTTATGCTATCTCTAACATTACAAACTACAGCGAGTGATACCATTTTATTTGTAGGTGGTGGCGCCGTGGCTGAGCGACGTCTAGCATTATGCTTAGACGAGCCCTGTCAATGCATTGTCATTAGCCCTGTTATAACAAATCAGATGAAAGCTTGGCATGAGGATAACAGATTTATTTGGCACAATACAGTGTTTAGCGATGACCATATAGACATTGTAAAACAATGTAAATTATTGTTTATCTGTACAGATAATAAAGCTGTTAATGATTATATCGAAGCTATAGCACGCAATAATGGCATACTAGTCAATCGTGCCGATAATGCTACAGCTTGTGATTTCACAGTACCATCAACAATCGATATGGGTGATTTGCATGTTGCGATTAGTGCTAATAATGGGGGACCACGTATTAATCGTCTTGTGAAACAAGATATGATGAATCGTTATAATATATTGCAAATTGCCATACCGAGACTTAAAATTATGAGGGAAGAGGTAAAGTTACTTATCCCTAGCGTAGAGGAGCGTAGCCGTTTTTGGCGCACTCATCTAGGCGAATCTGAATTTCAGGCCATTCTTAAGGGACAATGGCCTTTGATAGAGGAGAAACTACACCATGCAATTAGTGGTATTAGGACTAAATCATAGAAGTGCTGCCGTTGAGGTGCGTGAACGTTTCTCGTTTGAGAAGAACGAGGTAGAAACCGCCTTAAATCGACTCTATGAATACGAAAAATTTCAGAATGCGTTATCCTATCGACGTGCAATCGTACGGAAATTTATGCCGTATTAGAAGATGTACAATCTCCTAAAGCGTATATGCTCGACGTATTAAAGCATTTAAAACATGCCGATACAATTGATGAATCAGCATTTTTCTTCTATGAAGAAAAGGCTTGTATAGAACATTTATTCCGCGTATCTGCTAGCCTTGACTCCTTAGTATTGGGGGAAGGCCAAATCCTTAGTCAATTAAAAGGTGCCTATATTGCTGCCTATAGTGCAGGCTTTACGGGAACTGTATTTAATATCTTGTTCCAACGCGCTATTGGTGTTGGTAAAAAGGTTCGGACCAATACAGGCATTGCGAATACACCTGTATCTGTTAGTTACACGGCGGTTAACTTGGCTGAAGATAGTCTCGATAAACCACTTTCAGAAGCCACAGTCCTCATCTTAGGGGCTGGTACTATGAGTGAGTTAACTGCTACACATCTACAAGCAAAGGGTGTAAAAACCATATTTGTATCTAATCGGACTTTCACCAAAGCGGAAGCATTGGCGAAGAAATTTAATGGTCAAGCCATCAAATTAGATCACTATGTAGAACAAGCGGAACATGCGGATATCATCATTACATCGACGGGGGCACCGCATTATATTATTGGTGAAAAAGAGGCAAAACGCATTGCCGCATTGCGCCATGGACGCCCCATCGTCATGATTGATATTGCGGTACCACGTGATATTGATCCTGTCGTTGCGGATATCGAAGGTGTGTACCTATTCAATATCGATGCTCTAGAAAGCGTTGTAGAAGAAAATAAACAGCAACGTGAAGAGGAAGCCAAGCGGGCTGAACCGATTATTCACGAAGCCATCGATGAGGTGCTAGAAAAGTTTAGTTATTTATCCGTACGCCCTATGATGGCGCTATTGACGGATAAGGCTGACCGCATTCGTCGCCGTGAATTACATCGAGCACTGGCTAAATTGCCGGATATTTCCGATAAAGAGCGTCGCATCATTGATTCTATGAGTCGTATGATCGTTAGAAAAATGCTAAGAGAACCGATGATTCATTTCAATGAAATCGCCGGTACACAAGAAGAAGGTTTATATTGGGATTTATTCAAAGATATGTTTAATCTCGAGAAAGAAGGCTCGTAGTATGAGGAACCACATTAGAATTGGGACTCGAAAGAGTGCTCTTGCCTTATGGCAGTCAGAATATGTAAAAAGTGAATTGCAACGCTTATACCTGCGGTTACCGTAGAATTAGTTCACTTTAACACAAAAGGGGATCGCATTTTGAATAAGCCTCTTGCCGAAGTAGGTGGCAAAGGGTTATTTACCGCTGAATTAGAGGCAGCTATGCATGCAGGCGATATCGATATTGCCGTTCACAGCCTAAAAGATATGCCTACGGAATTACCAGAAGGCCTTACATTAGGTGCCATTTCTAAACGGGAAGTACCATTCGATGCCTTGGTAAGCCCTAAGTACAAAACATTGGACCATTTGCCAGAAGGGGCGCGTATTGGCACCAGCAGCTTACGTCGTCAAGCCCAATTATTGCATCGCCGTCCAGATCTACAAATCGAAGTCATCCGCGGCAATGTACAAACCCGTCTTGGCAAGATCGAAACGGAAGGTCTCGATGGCGTCGTATTGGCACAAGCAGGCCTTAAACGGCTCGGTTTAGACGATAGAATCACACAAGTCTTTACAGCGGATGAAATGATTCCTGCTGTGGGTCAAGGTGCGTTAGCCATTGAATGTCGCAGTGACGATACTGAGATGTTAGACATGCTTTCAAAAATAGACGACGAACCAACACGTCTTGCCGTAGAAGGGGAACGCAGTTTCTTGAATCAACTTAATGGGGGCTGCCAAGTACCGATGGGCGTTTACGGAACTGTTGAAAAAGGACAGCTTAATTTGAAAGCGCTCATTGCATCGTTGGATGGTAAAACTGTATATGAAGGAGAATTGTCTGGACCTGCTAAGAAAGGGGTTATGTTAGGCAAAAAAACCTTGCGAAAGCCTTTATATGAAGAAGGGGCAAACACATTGTGGAAGCCCTTGTTAAGGAGGAATCATAAAATGACAGGTTTAGTATATTTAATCGGCGCAGGCCCTGGAGATTCTAAATTAATCACCGTAAAAGGTAAGGAATGCATCGAACGTGCAGATGTTATCGTATATGATTATTTAGCAGATGCTCATCTATTAGAATGGGCTAGACCTGATGCAGAATTGATTTATGCAGGGAAACAATGTAAAGACCACACTATGCACCAGTGGGAAATCAACGAACTATTGGTAAAAAAGGGAAAAGAAGGCAAAATCGTAGCCCGCTTAAAGGGGGGGGATCCACTCGTATTCGGTCGCGGTGGGGAAGAAGCGATGGCCCTTCGTGAGGCCGGTGTTCCATTTGAATTTGTACCTGGTGTTACATCGCCTATTGCAGCGCCTGCCTATGCAGGTATTCCTGTAACACAACGCGCTATGGCTACATCCTTTGCGGTTGTTACTGGTCATGAAGACCCAACAAAAGCGGTATCTGGCATCCATTGGGAAGGTCTTGCCACAGCAGTGGATACACTTTGCTTTGTCATGGGCGTAGGCAATTTACCTACAATTGCAGAAAAATTGATGGCTCATGGCCGTCCTGCTAATACACCAGTGGCGCTCGTTCGCTGGGGTACTAAACCTGTTCAAGAGGTGCTCGTTTCCACACTAGAACATGTGGTAGAAGATGTGGAAAAGGCACAACTAAAAGCGCCAGCTATCATCGTCGTAGGCGATGTTGTAAACTTGCGTGAACAATTGCAATGGTTCGATAACAAGCCATTATTCGGCAAAACGATTGTGGTTACTCGTGCTCGCTCTCAAGCTAGCAAATTCCGCGATATGCTCATGAACCAAGGCGCCAATGTTATCCAAGCGGCAGCTATTAAAACAGAGCCTGTAGAATTATTTGATGAAGATAAACGTTTATTACATGGCGTAGATCGATATTCTTGTGTCGTATTCACATCCGCTGAAGGGGGTACGCTACTTCTTTGATGCATTGTACGGAGAAGGCAAGGATGCACGCTCTTTAGGCTATGCTAAGGTATGTGCTATCGGCAGTGCTACGGCTAAGGCGTTGACTAACTACGGTATTACACCGGATATTATTCCTGTAGATTACAAGGCTGAATCTGTTGTAGACGCATTGAAACAACATGTTAAACCTAGACATACAGTGTTGTTAATTCAACCTAAAAAGGCTCGTGAAGTGATTCCTCGTGAATTGCGCCACCTAGATATCGATGTAGATATCTTGCGCTTGTATGAAACACAACAAGATACATCTCAACAAGAGGCTTTGGTAGATGCGTTGCAACATGGTCATGTGGATTACATTACATTTACTAGCTCCTCTACAGTTACCAATACATTAGATCTATTGGGCGAAGATGCGCTTTCACTATTAGAACATACGAAAATTGCGTGCATCGGACCTATTACGGCCGCTACTGCTATGAGCGCTGGTTTAAAGGTGGATATCATTAGCCCTGTATATACTACAGAAGGTCTTGTGGATACAATTGTGAAAGACTGCGCTAACTAATTATTGTCATTATTAAACGGAAGAAGGAAATTTACTATGTACGATTTAACATATCGTCCTCGCCGTTTGCGCACTTCTCCAGAAATGCGTGATTTAGTACGAGAAACAACATTAGATACAACTGATTTAATTTATCCATTATTCATCGTTCCTGGTGAAGGCATAAAAAAAGAAATCGACACATTGCCAGGCCAATATCATTTATCTGTAGATGAAGCGGTAAAGGTAGCTCAAGAAGCGTATGACCTCGGCATTCGTGGCGTAGAAATCTTTGGTATTCCTACCTATAAGGATGAACAAGGTTCCTCCGCATGGGATATGGAACAGCCAGTACAACAAGCGATTACAGCCATCCGTAAAGCAGTGCCAAATCTCTTAGTTATTGCGGACGTATGCTTATGTCAATATACATCCACAGGTCACTGCGGTATGATTGACCACCACGAAATTTTGAATGATGAAACATTGCCTCTATTGTGTAAGGTTGCGGTTAGTCAAGCGCAAGCTGGCGCTCATATGGTGGCGCCATCTGATATGATGGATGGCCGTGTTGGTGCTATTCGTGAAGCTCTCGATGAAGCTGGTTTTACCAATGTATCCATCATGAGTTATGCTGCAAAATATGCATCTGCCTACTATGGTCCATTCCGTGGCGCTGTTAATTCGGCTCCACAATTTGGGGACCGTAAATCCTACCAAATGGATCCTGCCAATCGCTTAGAAGCAATGCGTGAAATTGAACTCGATATCGCTGAAGGTACGGATATCATCATGATTAAACCGGCATTGTGCTACTTAGATATCGTTCGCGAAGCGCGTGACCGTTATGAATTGCCATTGGCTGTCTACAATGTTTCCGGCGAATATGCTATGGTTAAAACGGCTGCAGCTGCTGGTCTTATCGATGAACAACGCCTTGTTATGGAAACGATGCTCTCCATGAAACGTGCTGGTGCTAAGATCATCATTACATACCATGCCCTTGATGTGGCACGTTGGCTTAAACAATAAGGAGTGACTATGTTACAACTAGGTAAATCAGAAAAAGCATTTGACGAAGCTAAACGATATATGCCGGGTGGCGTTAATAGTCCTGTTCGCTCCTATCGCAGCGTAGGCTCAAACCCTCCATTTATTAGCTCCGCTAGCGGTAGCCGTATCTATGACATCGATAACAACGAGTACATCGACTACGTGTTGAGCTGGGGCCCTATGATTCTGGGCCATGCGAACCCTGAGGTCGTAGCTAGCTTGCAAGAGGCCATTCCTCGTGGTACAAGCTATGGTGCGCCTACACTATTAGAAACGGAATTGGCTAAGAAAATCCAAGCCTTTATGCCATCCATGGAAATGGTGCGCCTCGTTAGCTCCGGCACAGAAGCGACTATGAGTGCATTGCGCGTAGCTCGTGGGTATACGGGCCGAGACCGTATCGTTAAATTTGTTGGCTGTTACCATGGTCATAGTGATTCTCTATTGGTGAAAGCCGGCTCTGGTCTTGCTACATTTGGCGTACCAGATAGTCCAGGTGTACCAAAGGGCGTTGCAGAAAATACCATTACATTGCCATACAATGATATTGATGCGGTTAAACAATTATTTGATGAAATAGGCGATACCATTGCATGTATTATCGTAGAACCGGTTGCTGGCAATATGGGTTGTGTGCCTCCAGTAGAGGGATTCCTTGAAACCTTGCGCGAGGTCACAAAGGCTCATGGTGCACTATTAATCTTTGACGAAGTTATGTGTGGTTTCCGCGCTAGTAGTGGTGGGGCACAAAAACTATACAATATTAAACCAGACTTGACTTGTCTCGGTAAAATCGTTGGCGGTGGTATGCCTCTCGCTGTATTTGGTGGTTCTAGCAAAATCATGAGCGAAGTAGCACCATCCGGTCCTATTTACCAAGCCGGTACATTGAGTGGTAATCCAGTGGCCGTAACAGCAGGCCTTGCTACATTGTCCATGTTGCAACGAGACCCAACCATCTTTAAACAAGTGGAAGATAGCACAAAAGCATTGTGCAATGGCCTTGAAGAATTGGCTAAGAAATACAATGTACCTGCCGTAGTACAACGTGTGGGCTCTATGTTTACCTTGTTCTTTACAGATAAACCGATTCACAATTTTGATGACGCTAGTGCATGCAATGCGGATCATTTCAAGACATTCTTCCATCATAACTTGAGCCATGGTATTTACTATGCGCCAAGTCCATTTGAAAGCAACTTTGTGTCTATGTGCCATAAGGGTGCAGAAATCGATAAAACCTTGGCTGTCGCAGAAGAAGCTTTCAAAATTATCAGTGAAACACTGTAACATAATGTGACGTAATCGATGTAGGTGATGAACATGCAATTTTACAAGAACTTAAAACGGGCTCGCGTACGCATGGGAAAGAGCCAAATCGAAGTCGCCAAGGCTGTAGGCATTAGTAATGCAGCGTTGTCCAATTACGAGACGGGCTATAGAGAACCAGACCTCGATACACTGTGTGCGCTGGCTCGTTACTATGAGCTGACCTTAGATGAGCTCGTGAATGTTACGAATGAACAAGTAGAACGCATCTGTGATATTAGCACCGTTGTAAAAGATAAACATATTAAGTTCAAAGGGGACTTGTATGAATTAAAAGAATCGCAAAAGAAGGTTCTGTTGCGAGAACTGGATACAGTGTTTGAAAAGTTTCAACGATCTCGTATAACATCAATCAAAGAGGGTACCTCACATCGCCATCCCCATATCAATCGGGGCGGGCTGTTGGGGGCAAACCTTGCGGCGAGTCGCGGGAAAAAATGATAAATTAAAGCTATTATATCTAAACATATGATATTGGTTTGGATATAATAGCTTTTTTTACTTATGTTATATTACACTGCCAGAAAATTGAGTTATTTGATGAAATAAAGATTTAAAGATTCTGTGTTAGTATCTAATAGTGTAGAGCCTTAAGTGCATTAAGAGAGGATTCATGTTATAGTAAACCTAAAGAGGTGAGACTAATGGAACATTATATTGAAATTATTGCTATGCTAGCACCTGGATTTATTGCTAAGGAAGTTGCTAGAGCATTAGGAAATGTGAAATCAAGGGGTAGTTCGATAGATCAAATATTAAATTATTTTTGTATATAGTATCTTTTGTTTTTTTATAACACTACTAATATATACAATTATCAAAAAGTTATTTGGTAGTGATGACCCACAATATGTTCTACTTGTATTCTTGTCTATTTTAAGTGGGATTAGTGTGGGATATGCTTGGCAATCAATAGTAAAAAAATTTGTTAAGAATATAATTGATAGGTATACAAGTGAAAATGATGGTTATATTTATTTTTCAAGAAGATAGCATGCTGAATAATTGTATGTTAGATGGCAAAGATCATTTAATTCAAATAATTAAGTCAGGGCATGTGATAGCAACAGGAAAAATTTCTAGGGCAACATTTTTCAAGTGAGGATACGACTGAAATTAAAATAGATAGCCATCCAGTATATGCTGAATGGCTATCTAATGAGACATATAGTAAGGAGTTTGAATACCTACATTCTATATTTGATATTAAAAATGATATCGAAGTTAGAGAGTATAGTTATCCAAAAGGTTTCTTTGAAGAAGGATTCACAGCAGATAAAATTACTTCTTCGGAGTAGGTGACGAGGGTGGTGGAGCGGGACGAACAGGTTTGCCACTGGTGGTTTTTTGTGCTCCGTCTCTGCGTTCGTATCCCTCATTGATAGGTTTTGGAGCGTTTTTAGCCATACTATTCCTCCTTTCTATAAAGATATTTTTATTATATCAAAATTATATTGATTAGTACTCACAATAGTGATATGTATTCATTTTGATAAATACATATTATTTATTGGCCACAACACACGGATGTTTCTCTATATTTTACAAGGAGGCATCCATTTTGTTCTTGCCTTTAGATTGATACGCGACGTAGTCGCGTATCATTAAACCACCCGTTATGCGGACGTGGTAACCTACGCGTTTTCTATATTATTTGCTAGCTATTTTTTGTGCTGATAATTAGCATAAAATGTAAGTTCGTGATATAATACTTGTGAGGAGGTGTTAATATGTTAATGGAAGTGAGATTAAATAATGTATTAGCCTTTAATAAACCTGTTGTGTTTTCTGCGAATGCAGATATGCGTACTAAAAAGTTTATATCCAATGTACATCAAGAGAATGGACATAATATTGTAAAAAGCACTGCTATATATGGGCCTAATAATACGGGAAAGACTTGTTTAATTAAAGGTATAGCCAGTATTATTGATATTTTTGTTAAATAATGAGCCCCATTTATTACCTAATTTATTTACACATAATTCTATTTGTGAATTAGGTATTGCTTTTTTTATATGATAAGAAAAAAATATGATTATACTATAACGTATGATGCTCAATCAGAAGAAATCATATATGAACATTTCGTACATAAATTTTATGATGAATATGGTAATGAGAAGTCAGATACATTAATTTTTAAAGGATATAAAAAAACAGGAATTTAAATGTATCGATCCTAATGTAGAACCTTTGATGGAAGTGGTTGCAAATAAAGCCTTATTATGTCATGCTATCGATACATCTAAGTTTAGTAAATTGGCAGAGATTAAACAAATTATTACTGAATTTGCTCGTTCAATAGATATTATTAATATGAATAATATTCCAATTGATCAAACTATCAAATTATTAAAGAATGAAAATAATATTCAGAAAAAAAGTTGTTAACTTTATTAAACAAGCTGATGTATATTTAGATGATTTTTAAATATGCTGAAGCAGATATGGATATAAAATTAAAAAAGAATGGTAAAGCGATTGCGGACGAACGCGCCTTAGCATTGCCGGAACAATTGTTAGATCAATTAAAGTTAATTTCTGTGTACAAAGGCCATCCAGTACCAAGTATGGTATTTGATTCTACGGGAACGAAAAAAATTGCTGCTTTAGCTAGTTATATTATTGAAGCTTTAGAAAAAGGCAGAACTTTAATTGTTGATGAATTGGATAGTAGTTTACACTTTTCTTTAACACGTGCTATCGTAGCTCTTTTTAATAATGAGTTAAATGATATGGCACAGCTTATATTTACAGTTCATGATGTAACTTTGTTGGATTGTAAAAGGCTATTTAGAAAAGAACAAATTTGGTTTGTTCATAAGGATGAAGAACAAGTATATCTATATTCATTGGCTGATTTTACAACGGCTAACACTGGTATTCGAGATAGTACTAATCTTCTTGATAAATATAAAAAAGGTGTACTAGGTGCCTTGCCTGATCCATCATTTTTTGATTCCTTGTTAGAAATTAAATCGAAATACTAGGAGGTTTATATGGTTCCATTATTACCGCCTCTGAAAGATAATAAGAAGATTTATATTATATGTGAAGGCTCAGAAGAGTATGATTATCTTAATCGGCTTAAACTGTTGCATGTATGGTCAGATGTGTATGATATTACGCTTAGAGATGCAAAAGGTAATGGAAATTTGTATCCTATATATCAAGACGTATATCAAAAAGGAAATTATGATTTAGTTGTTATTGTTTGTGATACAGAAAAGAAACCACATGAACAATTTAATGATATTTGTTGTAAAGTGAATTCGCTCCATGCGTGTGAATTTGCAAGTCAACATGTGGTAATGTTTACAAATCCATGTACTATGCAAGTCATTTTATTACATTGGGATACTTCTGTTAGATTGCAGACACCATCAAAGCGGCGTAGTGCTTCTTATATTGAAGCATATACAGGTATTCAAGATTATTCCGCTAAGGAATCTCAGCGAATACAATTGTTTTCTAATATTACGAAAGATAGTTATAGAATAATGATGACTGGTGCGAAGCAATTGGGAATGGATGCAGCATTAATTAATAGTACTAATTTATATGTGTTTTTTACCCAATTGGAGCAATCTGACACCAATTGGATTGATGAGATTAATAAGTTAATAGAGTCCTAGATAACGAAAAATTTAGGAAACGATGTAAAGTTAATATTAATATATAATTTACATATAGAAAGGAGAGGGATTTATGAGAATTGTATGCATTGCAGCAAGTTGTATTGGCTTGCTGACCACATTTGGTACATTGCCTAGCATGGCAGCCGATGTATCGACCCCTTTTATACAACAAGAAGCGGCCCGAGCCGATGCTTCGTTGCGTCAACGCGCAGAAGCACCGATGACTGGGGCCGCTTCGTTGCGTTCAGAATCAGCGTATGTTGGTCTTAGTAGTGCTCCTATGAAGGCATTACCAAAGGAAGCGATTGCATTTCCTATAGACCATATTGTTATCACATCGTCAGAGCCCGTATTTAGTAAATATAAGAACCGGTTAGAGGCGTATGAGCATAATCGAATCGGGTCGGACGGGGTTACATTTCTTCAAAAGCAATTACAAGAACAATTATTAGCAGATGGATATGTCACAAGCCAAGTGGTTGTACCCAATCAAGATTTACATTCAGGGTCATTAACCTTTGAGATTTTACCGGGTTATGTTGAAGATATTGTTCTTACAAATCCAAATGCACGGACGAATTGGCGGAGTGCATTCCCTGTACGACCTGGCTATGTATTACGACGTCAAGCGTTAGAACAAGGGATTGATCAGATGCGTAGTGTACCTGGTCAAGATATAAAGATGACTATAGAACCAGGTACCAAGCCGTTACATTCTATTGTTAAGCTTACGGTAGAACAAAAAGGCTTTGTGCATGGCTCATTTATCTTAGATAATTCAGGATATAAAGCTACAGGAGAGTATCAAGGCACTGTATTTTTATCATTTAGTCAATTGCTGGGTCTTAATGACACGTTAACAGCTAATTTCAATAAAGATATAAGCCCTCATGATGATGGCCATGGGTCAAAGCAATATGCAGTTAATTATACGATTCCCGATGGTAATCGTACGTATAGACTATCTACATATAAGTATAGCTATAATCAATTGGTGTTTATGCCAAATGCATTTCGCTCGTCTGGTACCACACAAGGTACAGAGGTATCGGTAGAGCAGGTTCTAAATAGGACTAGTCGTTCGAAAACATCAGTTATTGCTAAGGTTAATCATAAGTCTCGTCATAATTATCTGGATGATGTAGAAATCGGTGTTCAAGAACAACATACCACATCGGTAGAATTAGGGTTATCTCATCGCCAATATAGAGGCAATACAGTGAGTGATACGTATGTATTTTATCGTCAAGGTATTAAAGGATTAGGTGCTAAGGTACGAAGTTGGGAAGGCTTGGCAGATAATCCAACAACACTATATAAAATGGTTGGGGTTGAAGGGCAGATTCAAACGGGAGTACGAATCGGTCATAAGCAAGGTATATTCTCGATGCGTTTTAGAAGCCAATTTACTAATCAGCGCTTATTTACTACGGATCAGTTTAGTATTGGGGGACGCTATTCGGTACGTGGATTTAGTGGTGAAGAAACACTACGAGGGGACTCTGGGTACTACGTACAAAGTGAATGGTCATTACCATTTAGAAAACAACAGATTACACCTTATATAGGAATAGATATTGGTCATGTATGGGGGCCATCCACAGAAACACAAATTGGTACTACCTTGATTGGTGGTGTCGTTGGTGTACGAGGCACTGTTGGTGACGCTGTTAATTATGATGTATCATTAGGAACGCCAATTAAGAAACCAGAAGGATTTGATACAGATACCCGTGTGTGGGCATTTAGAGGAAGTTATCAATTTTAAGTGTTGTACATAGAGAGTTATATAGATACATATTGTTTTATATACTTAGGAGAGATACGTAATATGAATATTAGAAAACATACGACAATGGCCATCTTTGTTGCGTTGCTTGCCACAAATTCGGCCCCATGGATTCCGATGGCATTAGCTAATCCTGTTGTACCGGCTCAAGGTGCATTAGGGCCAAAAACAGAAGAGGCGCGTAATGGTATGACTGTAGTCAATATCAATACGCCTAATGATAAAGGGCTATCCCATAACCAATATGATGCATTTAATGTAGATTATAAAGGGCTTATTTTAAATAATGCCAATCGGCCTGTGAATACGGAGCTGGCAGGTTACATTATGGGAAATCCGAATCTAGTCGGACCTACAGCGAATACAATTTTAAATGAAGTAACGGGTACAGGTGCAACATCTATGAATGGTGCCCTTGAAGTAGCCGGCAATAAGGCACATGTTATCATTGCCAACCCGAATGGTATTTCTGTCAATAATGGTACGTTTATCAATGCTAATAGTGCTACATTAACAACGGGGAACCCAATTATCAATAACGGTAGTATTACAGGCTATCAAGTACAACAAGGTAGTATCACCGTAGGGGAAAAAGGCCTTAATGCATCGAAAACAGCACGCACAGATTTGTTAGCAGAGGCTGTTCAGCTGAATGGTAAAGTTTGGGCGAAAGATGCTCAAGTTGTGACGGGGAAGAATGCTGTTTCCGTAGATTCTTCTGGTAAAGTTACGAATGTTCACAAAACTGGTGAATCTAGTCAAGTTGGCCTTGATGTAGCTGCTATTGGTGGTATGTATGCCAATAGTATGTATTTAGTTGGTACTAATGATGGTTTTGGTGTGAATAATCAAGGTGTATTATCTGCACAAAATAAGTTAACCGTGGATAGTACTGGCAAATTGCAAAATACCGGTACTATCGCTGCTACAGAAGCAGATATTACTACAAAAAGTTTTGAGCAGATGAATCGTGGTAAATTGTATGTGGATACCGCTAAGATTACTACCGATTCTGTTATTCAAAAGGGTAATACAGAGACTAAAGAGGCTCCTGTTATGATTGCCCAAAAAGATCTATCTATAGCAACCAATTCGATTGTCAATACTGATGGTAGTGTGATTAAAGCCGAAGGAAAACTACAACTTGGTAAAACGATGGATTCTACAGGAAGTGTGTCTGGTAAGATAGATCGTATTGTAAATACAGCGTCTACCATTGAATTTGGTCAAGGTGGTGCATTATATGCTAAATCTGTAGACAATAAAAATGGTGGGATTACCCTTAAACGTGTAGCGGTAGGTGGAAAAGAGCATATTAAAAACGAAGTAGCACCATCTGGTAGCATTAAGCGATACCAATTATCGGAAGAACGAATTTATTTAGATCATGAGCAAATTCCAAAAGATAAGGTTGTTATTCATACTCGTGAGAATCTTCAACTTTCTATAAATGGTGAATATCATGAGGATTGGACTAAGTATGAATATGATCGTACTCGTGAAAAAGATGTGGTAGATACATCTAATCCTGGGCGGATTATTTCCGGTGGGGATTTACATATGGATGTCGATCATATGACGAATGAAGCTAGTCAAATTAGTGCTGCTGGAGATATCACTGGTACAGTAGGTCAGTATGAACAAGTAACCCTAAGGGTAATGAATATATTACTGAAGATGGTACAGCCACATCGTATAGTCGTCGGAGGAGACGTGGACGGGATACGACTAATATACGAACGGCTGACTATAAGAATACGATAGTCAACCCTACAGATGTCCCTGTTGCCGTATATGGTAGTCATGTTGAACATAGTACAAGTGATGCTACAGTAGATGCATCTTTATTAAATAGTATGAGTCAGTTATCGACGAATCCTAATACTACGTATGTGATTGAAACGGATCCAAACTTTACGAACCGGCGTAATTTCTTATCTTCTGATTACGTATTATCTCGCCTTAAATTAGACCCTATGAATATACAAAAACGATTGGGTGATGGGTATTATGAGCAACAGCTCGTTATGCAAGAGATTATGCGTCAAACCGGTAAAAGTAGACTGCAATCTGGTCTTTCAGCGGAAGAACAATATCGCCAATTGATGGATGCAGGGATTAGTGTAACAAAATCTCAATCTGTTGCATTAGGTCGAGGTTTAACAGAGGCTGAGCAAAAGAATCTTAAAGAGGATGTAGTACTCCTAGTTAATAAGGCTGTTGTATTGCCAAATGGTAAAACAGAAACTGTACTAGTACCGACTCTATATTTAGCACCAACCACAAAACGGGTAGAAGGTGCAGCTAACTTACAGGCCCAATCCATTAACCTTTCCGTTGATACTATGCATAATAGTGGTAGTATTGTGGCAGACAAGGATATAACTATTACTGGCAACACCATTCACAATGATAATGGTCTTATTAAAGGTAACACTACTACGGTTACAGCGAATGACGAAGTTCGTAATACACAAGGGACTATTATGGGCAACGATACAGTCTCTGTGTATGCTAAAAAAGACGTCATTAATGAAGGCGGTACCATTACACAAACTAATGCAGCTGGTTCCACAAAGGTTAGTGCTGGACGCGATGTAATGAATACAGGCGTACAGTATAAGGCAGCTAATAGCAAAGTTGAGTGGGATAGTCGAAATAATCGACGTGAAACGATAACCGGTGTAGATCAAGGTCGTATTGGTGGTGCTGGTGAAACAACAGTAGTTGCAGGCCGAGATGTATCTATGGCGGCAGGTGTTATTACCTCTGATGTAAATACGCATGTAGCGGCCGGCCATAATGTAACGATGAAAGCCATGAATGCTACACATGAACTGGAAGAACATCGTTTTGATAAGGGTAAATCTGGTGGCGGACATTCTCAAACGACGGAGTCTCATGATTTTGTTAACGCACAATCATCTGTGGGTAGTAGCATTGAAGGTAAAAATGTTTCTGTTGTAGCCTCTGCTGCCGTACAACTTGAAGGCAGTCAACTATTAGGGGTAGACACAGTAAAAGTATCTGGTGATACGGTTGAACTACATACAGCGAAGGCAAATAGTACAGTCAATCATGTATACCTAGATAAAAAGAAAAGCTTGGTAAAACGTGAAAGCACAAATGCGGTGGATAATGCAACTACTACAGCTGTGACAGGCTCTACAGTAAGTGGTAAAGATATACAGATCACAAGTGCTCAAGATGTAACAGGTCAATCTGCTCAAATTATAGGCGAACATACAGTAGATGTTACAGCTGGTGGAAAGGTAGAACTTGGTGCAGATAAAGCCATTACAGATGGTACTAGTGTATATCGTCATAAGAAATCTGGTTTGCTTGGTAGTACAGGCATAGGCTTCACTATAGGTAAAGAGAAACACAATATAGATGAAGCTAACCATGAAGAATCTACTGTACGAAATACAATTGCCAGCACGAAAGGTACTGTTACTGTCAAAGCGAATGATACCGTTCGTCTCACAAGCGCTGATATTGTTGCAAAGATGGTGCTGTGTTAGAAGGTTCTGCCGTTACATTAGATGGAAATATAGATCACAACCATATGTCTCATGATGAACGCTATAAGAAGACGGGGCTTACCGTATCATTAGGTGGTGCAGTGGTTGATACGCTTACTAATGCAACTCGTACTATAAAACAAGCTGGTGGCCGTGATGATAAACGGTTAGCTGCACTTGAACTCAATGAAGCACGTCAACAATTGCAAGATGGCTATGCGGCGGTAGATAAGGCGGTTAAGGGCGTCAAACTTCGTGATACTGATGGTAAAGTATTAAAAGACGCAAAAAATCATTCCCGACGTGGTCAAAAAAATATTGATGATGCGATAAATCTCTCAGTAAGTATTGGTAGCACTTCTAGAAAACAAGGACAAGTGGTAGACACAAATACGTATCAAGGTGGTGCTATTGCTAGTGATAGTACTGTACATATTACAGCTCGTGATGCCAAGGATAGTGGTATTAATATAACTGGTGAAACAGTAGAAGCTAAAAACCTAGTATTAGATAGTGCTAGTGATATTAACCTTGCAGCGGGTAAAAACACTGTAGATGTTAAGAATACTTATAAAAGCTCTGGTTGGAGTGTCGGTGCTGGTATTAGTTTGACTGGTGGCGGACTTCTCGATATTAATGCGAGTGGTAATATGGCTCGTCAAAATGGCGATACCCATCAAGAAAGCTATGTACCAACGACGATTAAAGCCGCACAATTAGCACAACTTAAAGCAAAGCGAGATACTACTATTATTGGTTCTACTGTATCTGGTAAGAAAGTTGAAGTTGATACTGGTCGTGATTTACATATCCAAAGTTTACAAGATGTAGATAACTTTAAAGAACACAGTAAGTCTGCTGGCTTCTCTGTTTCCTCTAAACCTAATTTTAAGAATCCAACTGGTAGTATAAGTGCAAGTGTAGGTCGTATTGATAGCAAATGGAAAAGCGTGACTCATCAGGCAGGTATTTATGCTGGAGAAGATGGCTATGACATTAATGTAGGGAATGGTACTACATTAGAAGGTGCTGTCATTAAAAGTGATGCTCCAAAAAGCTAAGAATACATTGACTACTAAAATCTCTAGAGATGAAAGATATCCAAAAATGAAGCTGAGTATACCTATAGCAATAACGGTATTGGCTATAACTACTATGGTAGTAAAAAAAGAAACTCGAAGAGATGAAAGACCAATGATAAAAAGGTTACGATAAGATTTATAACAGTATTGGTCTAGTTCCAAATTTAGGGCGTAGGATCTAAAAGGTAAAAGCAAAGCTCTACTACTCAATCTGCAATCTCAGATGGTATACTAACTGTAGATGGTAAAAGAAATAGATACTAAAGACCATTAATACCAATACCGAAAATACCTTACATCAATTAGATAAAATTTTTGATAAAAAGAAAATTGAAGAACGTCAGGAGTTAGCACGTTTATTTGCTAAGAATGCTTATGAGCAATTACATAACTGGCAACCTACCACAAAAGAAGGCAAGATTGCTAAAGCTTTTGCTCATGGTGTGATTGGCGAGTGGGCTGCACGTATGGCCGGTAATGCACCTGGTAGTGGTTTTAAAGCTACAATGACCAATGAAATGCTTATAGAAAAGATTAAGCAAATTGCAGATAATGATCCGGCATTAGCACAATGGTTGAGTGCTGGGGCCGGTGGTGTAGTTAATAAAGTTAGTGGTGGCTCTTTAAATGCTGGGGCTGCGGTGTCAGCTTATGCTACTAAATGGAATGCAGAATTAACAAGTCCATATCCTATAGAAGTTGATTCGGCGAAGTTATTAGCGGGACTTAGATTTAGTGTTGTAGGAAGTGTGTTTTATAAAGCTTTAACGACTCCTATAGAAACAGGGCGTGCTGAGCCAGTTACTCTTAGTGAAGCTGATACTCAGGAGTTTCCATGGGCTAGATCAATTGATCAACTCACAAATTCAAGTGTTGATACCAGTTATGGTGAATCTAGTGGTGAAAGTATTGATTCTGGAGAAGGAAGAAACGCTTCCGAATCGAGATTTAATGGGCCTTGGAGCATAACTGTACCATATGTAGGAACTGAGTATAAAGTTCAATTAGATTACAATCCTGGAATAGGATATCAGTATATTAATGTTTTTCCATGCTTCTAATGGTAACACCTATAAAGACAGTGGGAAATGGGATGTTATAGGGCGTAGATTTTTTTGATGGAATTAGTATTCCCCAAAGTACAGCATATTCCGGTCGCTGGATTGGACCAGATGGTACGGATAATTGGGTAAGAGATAAAAATAAGTTTAATGATTTTTTTATTCATATTACGAGTTTAATTAGTGGACAACAAGTACAATTACCTTATACAATTGGAGATGAAAGCATTATAGATGATAGTTCCGATTCGTTTATTAAGAATCCAAGAACTGGAGCCTGGGAATCTATAAAAACAGGGTGCCCCTGTAAGTGAAATTATTCTAAAAGCAATTTCCTTTGAGAATTAACCCTTTAAATAATCATTTAGATTTACCAAATGTTAGCAATGATAATTCTAATATTGGGAATTCTAGTAGTGATGATGTCCCTAATATAAACGAGGATAATTCATCTAATAAAAAGGATCCACATAATAGTGGACCATCTATATCTGGACCAGTAATTGTGGGGTTAGCTAATGAAGTAAATAAGAGAAATATTATAGCTCAAAAAGTCTCACAATTAAAGAATTCCTTGCCGAAATCAAAAAAAGTGAAGTTAAGGAAAAAAAGGTAATACAGGAACGGGTTCTTCAGAGAATACAATTAATGTAGATGAATTTAGAAAAAAACTTTTTAAAAATCGTAAATATGAAGAAATGGATATTAATGATTTTTGATAGATTAAGTTCTAAATATTTAGGACCAAAAGGATGGTCTGTAAATAATCGTAATAATAGATTACATGTAAAGGATAATAATAATATTATGCGGTTGCGGGTTGATCCACCTGATAAGCATACACCTTATAATCATTTACATATATATGATAAGAATGGTAAACCATTAGATAGTAACTGGAAACCTGTTGGACGTCGTGACCCTGAAGCACATATAAGAATTAAAGAGGATAAAAAAATGATGGAACTTCAAAAAGAATTGATATATTAGATTTATGGGATGAAATGCCATATTCATTAGATATTAAAGATTTTTGGTAATACAGTCATATTATTGTCAGAATCCTGTGAAATTAGATTTATTAACTGTATAGAGGTTAATATTAAAAGTGACCTTTTAATTTAAGAATGAAATCAATGAAATTTCATGAATATCGTAATCATGAATATGATATTCAAGATATTAGTGTCGAACCATGTGTTGTTAAAAACAGATGGAACTATGACTCATAATAAGAAAAAGGGTAAGTCCAGTACTAAATGGTGTTAAAAGCTAAAATAGTTATGCCTGTAATGTGTATTGATTTGATTGCTGTTGATTTTTATAATTTCCACAAAGGCGGATGAAGAGAATCTAATACAGTCTAAGTTTAGTTATATAGATCTTGAATAATTAAACGTATTTTTATTAAATCTTTAAACTGTTAATTTATATAGTCTCAGGGAGAATGAAATCTTTACTATTTTATCTTTAATGGTCCTTTTTCCGTATGGGAATATAAAATTGGAGTCAGTCAACTATAATTTATTTATTAACGGAAATCGTATAATGTTTGACTATCAGAGATTAGTTCATACTAAATGGAGGTTCTATAATAAATGTTGGGCTGACATCATTAACGGTGTCACTACCAACATTATTTGGGTTATAGGACAAAAAGTGTGTGTGACTAATCCCAATAAGTTGGAAAATCTGTAGACATATGTAGCTCATTCCAAACAGGAGCATCACCCCATTGAGGGATTGAACGATCTATTTGGCAATAATCAGATAACCATTTGTAGATAGCAGCAATCGATTCATCTGTAGGCATACAATTTAATATATCTGAAATAGAAAGCGGTCTTGGTGAGTGCATATAGCACCACCAATAGACCGCTTTTAGTCTTCTTTCAAGTGAAAGTCCCTTATGAGCTTGTAATATACTTCTTAGTTGAGCATTTACTCCACCTTCAATACGATTATTTATTGTAGGTACTGTAATATCAATACATTCCCAAAATGTAAACAAAGTTTGTTGCCTAATCAGACGCCATAATGATGATTCGGCTTTAAGCAAACGCTCATGTGTAGAGCGTTTGTTTCCGAATTCATCAATCGTCATTTCTCGTAAAAAATCAGAATATGTCATTCGCCACACTGAAAGTTTATTAATCCATACAAAAGCTTGATCCATTGTTTTCACATTAAATAAAGCTTTAGCAAGAGCATAAAGGTCCTTTCCTGCTAACGTTCTAGGTCTACTTGTCGTATATCGTCTAACCTGGCAAAAAATGTGAAATAGGCATCTTTGGTGACTACTATGAGGCCAAACTTTCCGTAATGCTTTAGGTAAACCATTAGCACCATCAGATACAACGACTTTAGGTTCAGCAATCCGTTCTATTAAACACTGCCAAGCACTAGCATGCTCATAACGGCAGACATACTATCCTAGAACATGAGTAGCATTGCAACAAATCAACACACATAAATTCCTAGATAAGTAAATTCCATCAAGATATACCACATCATGTAATTCTTCCACTTTTGGTGGCAATGGCCATATGGACCAAAATTTAGCGGTTTTATGCCTGAATGTACGACCTGTACCAGGCATATCGGCTTGAATGTCGGTGCTGAATAACCAATTCAAGAATAGGTTTAACTCTTTACTTAGATTATTAATTTTAACGGTAAATGCCACCTTACAATGTTTACAAAATCAACGCTGAGAACCAGATTTTAAAACACCATGTTTAATGCATTTTTCATTACAATCAGGAGATTTTATTTGTCGCATAAACTCTTCCTCCATATTTATTTATATATAGGAAGATATAACCTCATTTTAGTCAGTAAATACCAAGGTTAATTGATGTTTTTTTACACACTTTTTTTGTCCTATAAGCCTTATAGAGCCTTTTTTTATTTAAGTTACATATATTGTTTTTTTGTAAAACCTACAATTTATAATTTTATTAAGCGTAATATAATTAGTGGAGAATTGTATGATAATAATAGTTTTTTGTGGGATTTTTTTAGTGTTCTTATATTGTCTGTACTTTTATTAAAAAAATCCTCATTTTACATTGAATAAAATAAAAAAATTAAAAAGGTCGAGATACTTATTAATATCAGAGCTTTCAATGGGTGGAATAATTTTTCTTCTATACACTTTTTTTCGGGTTATTCTAAAAACATTTAAATTTTTTTATTGGAATTGGGAATGGTAACTATGTGTTTTTCTAGAAATGTGGTTAAGAATTCCGGCTATTAAAGAAGATTCTGACTTATCGTCTGAAATTAAAATAATGTTGATGAAAAAAAGCAAAACGAGATTTTTTTATTCTGTTTTTGCCAATTTTCTTTATGATGATGTGCATGGTTGTTTTTTTGTTTATTTTTCGCAACTAAATAATAAAATATTACTATTCGATAAAAAAATAAGTTCTAATTATATTAATGGAGAAACTTATGAGGCTAGGTTTTTTCGTGAATTGAATATATAGAAAGGTTAGATAATATGAATACAACTATATATGAAGCCGTAGCTAAATATAAAAAAGATGATACATTACCATATACAGAGTATTTTGGTTTAGGGGATTTTTCGACTAAAGATTTAGCAGAAAATGCAATAATGTTAGCTAAACAACTTCCTGGATTTAGAGAATTTTGCGATGAAAACTTTTATATTGAGGAATTTGTTTTAAATGATGGAGTGCGAAGAGATTATAGTGTGGACGATTCTATTAAAAACAATGAAGTTTTTATATTGTGGTATGGGTATGATATTGATTCAATATATACAGTTGGTGGAACATTAGGTGTGTTTAGTGAATATGAATATGCTACATTAGCAAAAGAAAAATATAGTACTTGGGACATATTTATTGTTCATGGGGTAGATAATTTTGGTATTGGGAAGGTTGTATTAAACGAACGTCAATGGGTAGATGGCTTTGTAACAGTTTATGATTAAGTGCATATAGCAATAGAACCTATTTAAATATTTTTTAGTTTAATCAGATTGCATTGCTTATTATAATGAGGATTTATACCTACTTAACGACTTTGAACAAGATTATATGAACAAGTAAAGATTTTGCTTTTGCAAGACTCTATAAGTATTACGTTATATGGAGTAATTATGGAAATATATAAATCTATGAAATCTGAGTTTAATCAATTGCCTTTTAGAGTTCGTTTGATACTAATCGTACATTAGAGAAGCATTGTAAATATTACTAGTGTTTATAATAAGAAGATGGAGTCTAATAAAATATATGCATATAGGTTTATTAAAAGAAATTGGTCCCCAATTATTAAAATATCTGCTTAGTGGCATTGCTGCAGCCTTTATACTAATCATAATTGTCGGCATCACTACTCGATATTATCATTATAATGACAACTCTTCTGCATTAATCAGATATGGATATTCTCTCTACAAAGAGGATTTGATTGATGAGATAAACTGGACTCGTGTAGGCGATAAGTTCATGGTGAAGAATTCTGACTATGCTGATTTTAAGGTGGGGTATAATCAGAGTGAATTCTTAGATAATTTAGATAGTAATAAGGACAAAATTGGTGAAGGTCTTAATACCAATAGAATTAGAGTCCAGTTGTTAGATGACTTTATACGAATTAAATATAAAATGGTGGACTGATAAAGATGGTTTTCGATAAGGTCGTTATTAATAAATTAAAAAAATAATTACAGTTATAGTAGGAATAATCATAGGCGCATTTAGTGGTGCTCTTGTATTAGAGAAAATAGATAATACTGTAAATGATACTCTAAGAATGTACAAAAATGATGATATAAGAATGTACAATTTTAATTGTATCACCGATACTATAGTTGAGGTGATAACAACATGCAATACGTATACGCTATTAACAGTTCATTTACTGTAACATCATTATTAGACTTACCATTATTAAGAGACATTCTGGAGGCTTGCAATTTGAAACCTAATTATAGTTTACTAGGTCGTGAATTAGGCTATGATAGACGCACCATAAAATCTCATTATGAAAATGGAACGCCTGATCCACATCGTCATAAACCATCTATGATTGATAAATTTTATGACGTAATACAGACTTTATTATCTGATGATACGCCCCAACAATTTTATTATAAGCGTGTCTTGTGGCAATACTTGGTAGATAACCATGGACTCACAGCTGCTTACTCTACATTTCGCGGTTATATTTTAAAGATACCAGTATTTCAATCCTATTTTGATAGAAAACATACATCGCCTAGCACACAGCATACGATTCGCTTTGAAACCGCACCAGCTGAACAGGCTCAAGTTGATTGGAAAGAGAATATTAAATTCCTATTACATGATGGCACACACATAACTTTTAATATATTGCTGATGACATTAGGCTATTCTCGATACAAATTAGCAAAGGTCACTTTCGATAGAACTACTGAAACACTACAAGATGCATTGGTAGAATTCTTTGAACAATTACAAGGTGTTCCGCATGTACTATTAACAGATAATATGAAAACCGTGATGGTACAACCGAGGCTAGCTGGAACTAAAGGACAGCTTCATACCAAAGCAGAACAATTTTCAAGTGACTTTGGCTTTACATTTAAGCCGTGTATGGCGCGCCGTCCACAAACAAAAGGCAAAGTAGAAAGCCAAATGAAAATTCTAGATGAAATTCATGCGTACCAAGGAAAATTAACAATACAAGAAGTGGAAGAACAGATTCAAAAAATTATTTTACGTAGTAATCTAGCGATTTCTCAAGCTACAAGACAAATACCGTCTGCACTGCTTGAAAAAGAAAAGGAATCTCTTACCCCACTTCCAACAAAAGTGATAAGAGATTCCTACCGCATAGATCACCCAAAAGCTAAGGTTTCAGCAAGTAATCTCATTAGCTTTCGTGGTAGCCACTATTCTGTACCACCAGGATATGTGGCCAAATCTATGACCTTAAAGACCATAGATAAGATGCTATACATATATGATAGCACAGAATTGATTGCACAGCACCCATTAAGTGATAAGAAGGTTAACTATTTGCCTTCTCATTATGAGGCACAATTGCAGAAAACAATTCCTTATCTAAGTTCTGAAGATGTGAAAGCTAAAGCAAAATCTAATTTGGAAAAGATAGGAGCTATCTATGACACTACAGACTAATTACCAACGCTTACGAGATAATCTAACATATCTAAAACTAAAACAATGCATGTTACACCTAGATGAAACAATTGAATTAGCTAATACACAGAACTTATCTCATATTGAGTGGTTATTGAAGCTGAGTGATTACGAAGTTGATATTAAACGACAAAACGTAATTAACCATATGGTGAAAATTAGTAATTTTCCTCATTTGAAAACACTAGCTGATTTTGAATTTTCATTTCAACCACAAATTAACGAAATGCAAATTAAGGATTTAGCATCATTAGGATTCATGGAACAAGCTGAAAACATTGTATTTCTTGGCTCTAGCGGAGTTGGGAAAACACATTTAGCTACATCACTAGGTATTGAAAGCTCTCGTAACAGACGAAGCACCTATTTTATTAAATGCCATGATTTAATTCAAAACCTTAAGAGTGCAAAAGATGAAGGACGATTAGAAACTCGGCTCAAGCATTATGCACGCTACCAATTACTCATCATTGATGAAATTGGCTATTTACCGTTACAACCAGGTGATGCTAACTTACTATTTCAAATTATTGATAGACGGTACGAAAAGAAAAGTACCATCGTAACGTCTAACATTAATTTTGATGAGTGGGCTACCATTTTACATGATGAGCGAGTAGCTAATGCTATTGTTGATCGATTACTTCACCATGCACATGTGATTAGCATAACTGGAGATTCATACCGGTTACGAAACCATATGCAACAGAAGGAATAACTGTACATTGTACATCGTCAAAATTGTACATTCTTATATTGACATTTACAAATACATTGGAATCCATTTATTCCAGTAGACAAGCTCTAATATGGAATGAATATAAGCGTTTTGATTATCGTGAGCATTTTACTATCAATGCCATCTATCCTTTTTAAATATGAAACTTGGTAGTGTTAGACCATACTTTTATTGTTGATGCACTGAGTGATAGTAATATGGACTGAACTAGAAAAATCTTTAACTCTTAGATGGATGGGCAGCAAATAGAGACTAATACATTTCAAAAAAAGAAACTAGTGGAGAAGTATTAAAATTATCTGTAAAGACCAATTAACATGAATGAATTTATGATTGTATATTATTATTAACTTTTACAAATGGAATCCATACTATTAGCTATGCGGTTATCGTAATAATTAATGAATAGTTACATCGGTAGAGTTATTCAGAAATGTATTAGTGGATTAGGAGTCGTTATGAATGCTGGGCGTATCTTATGTAGTATTTTTACTTGGTATGTATGCAATATATATTATACGGAATAATACAATAACTATTGCAGGCGCAAATACTAAGAAAAGTCTTTCTTCTTACGATGATACAATTAGGTCAATTATTGATGATTGAATTAATGGCTATTTTTGGGGGGAGGATTTTACATAGTTTTTCTATTTTTTCGTTAATACTTGCTGTTCTTCTTTGGGGAGAAATATTTGCACTAAAGCAAAATCTCAATGAATATTTTATGTGCAAAGAGGGGAAAAACTATGGAATTAGTATTATAGGTATAGGTCGAATTGCTGTATCTGTAGGACAGAGTATCCTTTTAATCTTTCTTGGAATCAGTAGTTGGTAAAATTTAATAAGCGCTAAAGTTAATGATGAGTCATAACTGTGTAACGGTTTCTGTAGATGCATTAGTTGATGGAAGTGGAGATCATCCTACTTTAGATCGATTAAAAGGTGCGATTCGTCCTGCTGCCGTTGAAAATTTATTGGATGATGATTATGAAAATAATCGAGGACTTGTGTATAAGGTGGAATAAATGGGAGCTATTCGTAAATATCTTACTTGTTTTTTTATTATAGTTTGTATATTGGTATTAGTATATATATTGAGATTGAAGTTTACATCTTATAATAATGTATGGAATCCGCATAAAGGTGCTGTTATAGTTCTCAATGGCTCTAATGCAAACATTTATAATCCACAAGATATGGAGAAAAATTTTTAATCTCGATTTATCTATGCTAAAAAAATTAAGAACGGAATAATCACAGACGCTTTTTTTACTAAAGATAGTTTTTTTGTTATTCAGAAAGTACAGAATGGTAAGCAAGTTGATTGGTATTTAACTAATATTTTTTTGAAGAGAAGTTAGAAAAAAATCTTATTTATACAGGAAATCAATATCATATATATCAGGTTTGGACTAGTAATGGGAACCTTATTTTTAAATACATCTGAAGGTTATTATCAATTAAATTTGAAAAAGTGGAGAAATTTTTAGAATTAGATAAAATGAATGGTATAAGTAATGAGTATCTTGTTTATAGTGAATGGCCAGAAGAGGGGAATTTACAAATCAAAGTTTTTTTGCATAGATTACTCTGAAAGTGAAATATATAATTTACTTTCTAGACGATTAAGAATTAATGGCATTGTTGATAATACCGCTATTGTTCAAATTTTTACCAAATACATCAAATGATGAACACGTCAGTTTAAATGCTTTTTTTAGAGAGCTTAAGGTTTGGTATTAATTCCAGTAATTTTTCAATATTCTATTTGAACTTAAAAAGAATCAAAATTTTTAATATTAGATTTAAGTTCTGAAGATAATCGTAAGTGGTATATGAATATCAAATATCTAAATACTGATTATAATGAAAAGATATTGAATCACTTTCAAAATGTAATTAATTATCAAGATAATATACACTAGAGGTGAAATGGCGACACAATTGAATGAGAGTTAACCATCAAGCGTGTGAAGAACATGAACATGCGCATTACAAAGGATGCTGTAATCTATGTGTCGGCGAATGCATACGTGCCGGATTATAGGGTGGACAAGTTTGTCATCGAGAATATTCCCTTCATTAAGTGAGTTCGTTACAAGGTTGATCATTGAATGCCAAGTGGTCATATGGCTCGTCAAAATGTAGATACGCACCAAGAAGGTTATGTGCCAACGACGATTAAAGCCACACAATTAGCACAACTTAAAGCAAAGCGAGATACTACTATTATTGGCTCTACTGTATCTGGTAAGAAAGTTGAAGTTGATACAGGTCATGATTTACATATGCAAAGCTTACAAGATGTGGATAACTTTAAAGAACACAGTAAATCTGCTGGCTTTTCTGTTTCCTCTAAACCTAATTTCAAAGATCCAACAGGTAGTATTAGTGCTAGCGTAGGCTCCAAAGGTAAAGCAAGCTCGACTACTCAATCTGCTATTTCTGATGGTATACTAACAGTAGATGGTAAAGAAATTGATACTAAGACGATTAATATCAATACAGAGAATACGCTACATCAATTAGATAAGATTTTTGATAAAAAGAAAATCGAAGAACGTCAGGAGTTGGCACGTTTATTTGCTAAAAATGCTTTTGAAGAAGTACATCGCTTAAGTGATAAATACGACTGGAAAGATGGTTCAGCACAGAAGGTAGCATTACATGCTGCGATTGGTGAAATTGCGGCACAATTGGCAGGTAATCCAAATGGATCGGGAGCTGTAGCGGCAGGGATTAATGAACTAGCGATAAAAAATTTTTTGATAAATATGCTAGTAAAATGCATTGGAGACGATATTAATAATGAATGTAAAGTTCGTTTTAAAAATATTTGCTTTTTAGGGATATTGACTAGTACTATTATTTTTTTCTGTAGTAAATTTTAGTAATTACTATTTTATGAATAGATATCCATATGCATCAAATTTATATAATGAAGCATTTAAATTGTATAATGCTGGAGTATTAGAAAAAAATATCTTGGACAAAAACTATTCCATAGACTTGGTGCATCTGAATCTACGCAAGTTACAGTTTTTGGAGAACAAAATAAAAATTTTGAGGATAAGCTAGTATTAGACTATATAGTTCTATCTAAAGAATATATGTTATATAAATCTAACTATGATGATAATAATTATCTGTTTAATTTTTAGTGATGGACGTCTAGTAATTAGTATTTTTTTAGTAGGTGAGATTTATGAAAATCTTAAAGATATTTTTTTGTTGGGGTGGGACTTATTATAGGATTACTACTTTCTGCTAGTATAGGGGGAGCCTTTCGATAATTTTTTTACAGCTTAAATATACTTCTAATTTTTGAGAATTATTGGTCTGAATTTAGAGATATTCAAAACTCTACTCAAAGTGAAGTTTTTATATTAATCCTAAAGTATTGAGACTAGGTTCTTTGACGCCTCATTTTATTGCTAAACTTTCTTATAAAGGAGAAGTTTTTTTAGAACTCAGTTAGAAGGCTTAGGGTGGAGTTATAAAGATGGGGTATATAGAAAAAAATAGTTAATGGTGATACATATACCCTAATGGTTCTAGATTATAAGAATAATATTGAGCTTGAGTTATATGTTGAGAAATAATTTAAATATTTTTATTTGTATAGTTATGACTTTTTGGATATTAAGCTATGATGTAATGTAGTTAGTGACTTAGAGAATTGAATATACATACAATATATTTAGCTGTTTTTTTGTTATCCCTAGTAAAATAACAGGCTCTATAATAAATGTTGGGGTGACACCACTACGGTGTCACTTTCAACATTATTTTTTGGCAAAAAAATAAGCATACAAGGCTCACATACTTTACAATAAAAGTGTCAAAGTCCTAAAGAAAGGATGTGAGCTTATATGCCTACTACTGATTATACTGAATTTTTACATAATGTAAAACAAGAATATATTACAAATAGCTATGAATTAGACGGAATATTTATTTTTGACATAGAATTACCAGCAACATCACATATTTGCCCAAAGTGTGGAGAAACCACAAAGCATATTAAGGATTACCGCATACGTACTGTAAAGTTTGGAAAAGTACAACGAGGTCCACTAATTGGAAAATACAGACAGCGTCGGTATATTTGTCCGCATTGTGGTCATTCTTTTGCTGAAAGCAATCCATTTGTACGAAAACATATGCAACTAAGTGTGACTAATATTAGGATGCTATTTGATAAACTTACTGAAAGTTTAACTTATACAGCTATTGCTAAAGAGTGTGATACATCCATTACTACAGTATTACGCTATTGCTCTATGCTCACTATAGTCCATACAGTTTAAACGCATCATAGAGGCGCTATTTCCACATGCGCATATTATCTGTGATCGATACCATGTGTGTCGACTTGTGGATTGGGCAGTAGAGCGAGTTAGAAAGCGTGAGCAACATAAACTAGCTGCTTATTCATGCATGTTAAAACAGAATAGACGTGTGCTAATGAAGCATCCAGATCATTTAACGGAAGCCGAACATATTAAACTATGTGAAATACTCAGAATATCTGAGGATTTACGAAAAGCATATGCGTTAAAACTTTCTTTTAGAAAAATCTTTTCGACCTATGGTAAACAAGGAATTGCTGCACATTTAACGCATTGGTTGGAATTAGTAAAAGCATCCGGCTTAAATGAATTTAATAACTTCTTTACATCATTTCCTGCATGGATGACGCAATTAACTAATGCATTCTTACTTCCATATTCTAATGGATACACAGAAGGAACTAACAACAAAATTAAAGTATTAAAACGAATAAGTTATGGACTTCGCCACTTTGGTAGATTTAGAGTACGTATTCTACTTTTGAGCAAAAAAGAATGGCACCAACTATACATATGATTGGTGCCAAAGAAGACTCGCAGGGTGAATACCCCAACATTTGACAGAGAGCCTATATAGTGTTTAGGTACAGCGTTACAAAATAGAATATTATGCACGAAACCTCGCTTTTCTTGATGAGAAAGGCGAGGTTTTTGTGGTTGTTTATATTTTAAGTTGTAGCATAAAGTATAAGATTAATAAAAATATCATAATTAATTGACTTTGTCAAGTGTAGTATGAGATACTAACATAATAGAGGAGGTGATATTATGGCTAGTGCTGAACATGTTAAAGGTTTAATTCGAGCTCATTTAGAGCAAGATAATGCTCGCTTTAAAACTATTGTTCTACAGATTGCTGCTAATGAGGCCCGCCAAGGTCATATGGCAGTAGCTAGAGATTTAAAACAATTAAGTGAAAAAAATTGTCTAATACTAATAATATTGTACAAATTAATAATAATCCTTTACTAGAAATGTATATGCCTAATGATAAAATCTCTGAATTGATCGTATCTGATAATCAAAAGATTAAAATTAATCGTATACTTGAAGAGTTTAAGAATCGCGATAAACTACAAGCTTATGGTTTGTCTAATCGTCGCAAAATTTTATTGGAAGGGGCTCCTGGCACAGGAAAAACTTTTACCGCTTCTGTAATTGCATCTGAACTAAAAATTCCTTTGTTTGTCGTACAAATGGATAAAATCGTTACCAAATTTATGGGAGAAACGAGTGCAAAACTAAGACTTGTTTTTGAAGATATTAAAAAGAATATGGGTGTCTATTTCTTTGATGAATTTGATGCAATAGGCGCTAATCGAAGTTTAGATAACGAGGTTGGTGAAGCAAGACGAATACTAAATTCATTTTTTTGCAATTTATAGAACAAGATGATTCTAATAGTATTATTATTGCTGCGACTAATAATCATAGATTACTAGACCAAGCATTATTTAGACGGTTCGATGATGTGATTCATTATGCAATGCCTGAAGATGATGAAATCAGAGCTATTTTTGAAAAGAAGCTAGTAAAAAAATACTATACAGGGGAGATAAATACATCCTTAATAGAGGCAGCTAAGGGATTAAGCCAATCTGAAATTATTAGTGCTTGTGACGATTGCTTTAAATCAGCTATTTTATATAATAAACAATTTAATGAAGCTGATTTAATTGCTGTTATGAAAGATAAAGGCTTATACTCTCGAATCATGGAGGCTTAGAATGTAAGAATGGAGAAGGCAAATATTTTTCTAAGTAACACCAAAGAATCGATGCCATATAAAACAACAAGAAAGGCACGTGGGTCACACAACTATCCTGACCTAGATCAACCTTTAGAGCATGTACGTAAATTAAAGCAAGAGTTGGATTCAATTGTTAAAACTACTATTTCATCAAAACAAGTTGCCGCTATCAAGGAAAAGGATGGTTTTTATCTCGATGTATCAGGCAAACCAGGATATGATTTAAAATATGATTCTTTAGAAGATGGAAGAGCTGGTATACAATTATTAAATATTCAGTCGAAGGATGCCGTAACAAAAGCTACTGTATTTGTGCCCAAAAATAAAGTATCTAATTTAATTCGCAAATTTGATAAATTTGAGTCGACCATAGGCATTGGTGATAAGCCTAAAAATAATGATTTAGTTAGCAGTATTGATACCATTAGAGAAGCGGATGTAGTGTCCTTCTGGCAGGGATCGCATGAAAATATGCCTACATCAGATATTCGAGTTTGGTGTGAAGTTTGGTTAAGTACGGAGAAACAAAATGATAGTGATGTACTTACCGAGTTTAAATCATTGTTGGACGAATTTAATATATCATATAAAGATGAGCATATTACTTTTCCTGAACGAATTGTTATGTTGGTTCTAGTGAATTATAATGATTTAGTTGCTTTGTTACAATGCTCTAAGTATATTGCAGAATTGAATAAGTGCGAGGAACCTAATTCTTTCTTCATTAAGGAATCTTTAACGGCGCAGTATGATTGGATTGATGATATAAAAAATCGTTTACAACCTGAGGATAGTAATGCCACAATATGTTTATTAGATACTGGAGTCTCTAGTGCACATCCATTGCTTGAACCATTCATACGTGAACAGGATATTCATACGGTTTTTGATGATGGTGATGTGAGTGATTATGATGGTCATGGTACAGGTATGGCAGGTGTAGCAATATATCATGATTTAAATCAATCGTTACTATCTCACGATACTGTTAGTATTCCTTATAGAGTTGAAAGCTCTAAAATCTTAAGAAACCAGAAAAATGATCCAGAGTTATATGGTGCTATTACAGCCCAAGGGATTCTTTTTAATGAAATTGAAAATCCTGATAAGGATAGATCTATTTGTATGGCCGTAACGACTGATGCTACTGATGGACATCCCACATCTTGGTCGGGGGCTATTGATGAGATTGTAGCAGGTGTTAATATATTTGGGGCGGATAATGAAAATAAACGTCTAATGCTTATTAGTGCTGGAAATGTTGAATTATCTGAATTTCGAGATATAAAGTATCCTGATGTTAATATCAATTCTTACGTACAAAACCCAGGGCAATCTTGGAATGCATTAACAGTTGGAGCATATAATTCTAAAATTCAAATTGATGATACTGCTTTTTTAGGCTGTCATCCAGTTGCAGATGTTGGTGAATTATCTCCTTATAGTAGTACATCAGTATTATGGGATAATAAATGGCCCATTAAACCTGAAATTCTCATGGATGGTGGAAATATAGTTTATCAAGATAATTTTTATAGTAATTGTGATGATTTATCTCTATTAACAACTCATAATAAGTTATCTAAAAATTTATTTGCTACTATTTGTGCAACGAGTGCTGCAACCGCTCAAGCTAGTAAATTATCTGCAGAAATTTACAGCAAATATCCTAATGCATGGCCTGAGACGATACGTGCTCTAATGGTGCATTCTGCTAGATGGACTGATAAGATGAAACAACAGTTTTTACCACCTGAATCCCCTAAAAAAAGTGATATTCGTGTTTTGTTACGAACCTGTGGGTATGGTATTCCCGACCTAGAACGAGCGGTATCTTGTAAAAATAATTATGTTAATATGATTATCGAAGAAGAATTACAGCCTTTTGATTATGATAACCGTGTTGTAACTAATGAACTTCATATTCATAAATTACCTTGGCCAAAAGAAGTGTTAGAATCGTTAGGTGATGAAGAGGTAGAGTTACGAGTTACGTTGTCATACTATATTGAACCGAGTCCAGGCCATATAGGTTGGAAAGATAAATATACGTACCAATCTTGTGGGCTGCGCTTTGAACTTAAAAACAGTATGGAATCACTTGATGACTTTAAAAAACGGATCAATAAAATTGCAAGAGATAAAGATCCTAATTGGCATAATGAATCAGGAAATTCTACATCATGGTATTTGGGGACTAATAATAGAAATGTTGGCTCTATACACTCTGATTTTATGTGTGTCCCCGCTGTTGATTTATCAAATGCAAATGATATAGCCGTATATCCTGTTGGTGGTTGGTGGAAAAATCGAAAACGTCTAAAGAGATATTATGATAAAATCCGGTACTCCTTAATTATTTCATTGAGTACAAAAGAGACCAAAGTAGATTTCTATACACCGATTGTTACAGAAATTCAAAATCCTGTTGCTGTACCAATAATTTAATATTGATAAATTATATATACATATTAGAAGCGTATATTTGTTAAATAGCTCTATGTTAAATGTTGGATTGATAAGTGATATGTCATCGTAATGTTTAGCATAGAGTTTTTTTATGGATATTTTTACTCTGTTTTGCCAGTTCTCTTTATGACGCTATGCATGTTTATTTTTTTGTTTATTTTTCGTAACTAAATAATAAAATATTACTATTCGATAAAAAAATAAGCTCTAATTACATTAATGGAGAAACTTATGAGACTAGATTTTTTTCGTGAATTGAATATATAGAAAGGTTAGATAATATGAATATAACCATATATGGAGCCTTAGCTAAATATAAAAAAGATGATACATTACCATATACAGAGTATTTTAGTTTAGGGTATTTTTCGACTAAAGATTTAGCAGAAAATGCAATAATGTTAGCTAAACAACTTCCGGGATTTAGAGCGTTTTGCGATGAAAACTTTTATATTGAGGAATTTGTTTTAAATGATGGAGTACCAAGAAATTATAGTGTAGATGATCCTATCAAAAACCAATGAAGTTTTTTTATATTGTGGTATGGGTATGATGTTGATGCAATATATACAGTGGGTGGAACTTTAGGTGTATTTAGTGAATATGAATATGCTACATTAGCAAAAGAAAAATATAGAACTTGGGACATATTTATTGTTCATGGGTTAGACAATTTTGGTATTGGGAAAGTTGTATTAAACGAACGTCAATGGGTAGATGGCTTTGTAACAGTTTATGATTAAGTGCATATAGCAATAGAACCTATTTAAATATTTTTTTAGTTTAATCAGGTTGCGTTGCTTATTATAATGAGGCTTTATACCTACTTAACGACTTTGAACAAGATTATATGAACAAGTAAAGATTTTTGCTTTTTGTTAGACTCTAAAAATATTACGTCATATGGAGTAATCATGGAAATATATAAGAATCTAAAGTCTAAGTTTAATCAATTGCCTTTTAGAGCTCGTTTTTATATTAATAGGGTGGATTTTAATTATTACTCTGTTTTTACTATATTCAATCTTTTATAGTATTAATGCATCCGATATGTAAATGATACTCTAAGAATGTACAAAAAAATGATGATATAAGAATGTACAATTTTAATTGTATCACCGATACTATAGTTGAGGTGATAACAACATGCAATACGTATACGCTATTAACAGTTCATTTACTGTAACATCATTATTAGACTTACCATTATTAAGGGACATTCTGGAGGTTTGCAATTTGAAACCTAATTATAGTTTACTAGGTCGTGAATTAGGCTATGATAGACGCACCATAAAAATCTCATTATGAAAATGGAACGCCTGATCCACATCGTCATAAACCATCTATGATTGATAAATTTTATGACGTAATACAGACTTTATTATCTGATGATACACCCCAACAATTTTATTATAAGCGTGTCTTGTGGCAATACTTGGTAGATAACCATGGACTCACAGCTGCTTACTCTACATTTCATGAGTTATATTTTTAAAGATACCAGTATTTCAATCCTATTTTGATAGAAAACATACATCGCCTAGTATGCAGCATACGATTCGTTTTGAAACCGCACCAGCTGAACAGGCTCAAGTTGATTGGAAAGAGAATATTAAATTCCTATTGCATGATGGCACACACATAACTTTTAATATATTGCTGATGACATTAGGCTATTCTCGATACAAATTAGCAAAGGTCACTTTCGATAGAACTACTGAAACACTACAAGATACATTGGTAGAATTCTTTGAACAATTACAAGGTGTTCGCATGTACTATTAACAGATAATATGAAAACCGTGATGGTACAACCGAGGCTAGCTGGAACTAAAGGACAGCTTCATACCAAAGCAGAACAATTTTCAAGTGACTTTGGCTTTACATTTAAGCCGTGTATGGCGCGTCGTCCACAAACGAAAGGCAAAGTAGAAAGCCAAATGAAAATTCTAGATGAAATTCATGCGTACCAAGGAAAATTAACAATACAAGAAGTGGAAGAACAGATTCAAAAAATTATTTTACGTAGTAATCTAGCGATTTCTCAAGCTACAAGACAAATACCGTCTGCACTGCTTGAAAAAGAAAAGGAATCTCTTACCCCACTTCCAACAAAAGTGATAAGAGATTCCTACCGCATAGATCACCCAAAAGCTAAGGTTTCAGCAAGTAATCTCATTAGCTTTCGTGGTAGCCACTATTCTGTACCGCCAGGATATGTGGCCAAATCTATGACCTTAAAGACCATAGATAAGATGCTATACATATATGATAGCACAGAATTGATTGCACAGCACCCATTAAGTGATAAGAAGGTTAACTATTTGCCTTCTCATTATGAGGCACAATTGCAGAAAACAATTCCTTATCTAAGTTCTGAAGATGTGAAAGCTAAAGCAAAAATCTAATTTGGAAAAAGATAGGAGCTATCTATGACACTACAGACTAATTACCAACGCTTACAAGATAATCTAGCATATCTAAAAACTAAAAACAATGCATGTTACACCTAGATGAAACAATTGAATTAGCTAATACACAGAGCTTATCTCATATTGAGTGGTTATTGAAGCTGAGTGATTACGAAGTTGATATTAAACGACAAAACGTAATTAACCATATGGTGAAAATTAGTAATTTTCCTCATTTGAAAACACTAGCTGATTTTGAATTTTTCATTTCAACCACAAATTAACGAAATGCAAATTAAGGATTTAGCATCATTAGGATTCATGGAACAAGCTGAAAACATTGTATTTCTTGGCTCTAGCGGAGTTGGGAAAACACATTTAGCTACATCACTAGGTATTGAAAGCTCTCGTAACAGACGAAGCACCTATTTTATTAAATGCCATGATTTAATTCAAAACCTTAAGAGTGCAAAAGATGAAGGACGATTAGAAACTCGGCTCAAGCATTATGCACGCTACCAATTACTCATCATTGATGAAATTGGCTGTTACCGTTACAACCAGGTGATGCTAACTTACTATTTCAAATTATTGATAGACGGTACGAAAAGAAAAAGTACCATCGTAACGTCTAACATTAATTTTGATGAGTGAGCTACCATTTTACATGATGAGCGAGTAGCTAATGCTATTGTTGATCGATTACTTCACCATGCACATGTGATTAGCATAACTGGAGATTCATACCGGTTACGAAACCATATGCAACAGAAGGAATAACTGTACATTGTACATCGTCAAAATTGTACATTCTTATATTGACATTTACATCCGATATTTTTTTAAATTATGTGAATAATTCAAGTGCATTGCTAGATAAATATAATGATAAAATAGTAAGCACAGTGGTTTCATATGAAGGAAAGAACAGTCAAATTGTCGTAAAAACTGTTGAGTATGAAAATCTTTCAACAGATGAGATAATTCGTACTTTGAAAGTTGATAATGTGAATTTAGTTTCTATTAACGATTCGGAAGCTAGACTATTCGATGAAGTAAACAAGGTAAAAATAGTAATTACGACAGAGAATAATATGACTATTGTTAAGTTTTTGTTATTAATCATAAGACTAGTTTCCATGTTTATTTTGTCTATTTTTCATAACTAAATGATAAGACATTACTATTTATGGATTGAAACATAAGGGTGTTATATATGATGATAGCGTTTCGTACATTAGAGAATCATTGTAAATAGAAGTATTAAAATTATCTGTAAAACCTATTAACATGAATGAATTTATGATTGTATATTATTACTAACTTTTACAAATAGAATTCATACTATTAGCTATGCGGTAATCGTAATAATTAATGAATAGTTATATAGATAAAGTTATTTAGAAATGTATTAGTGGACTTAGGAGTTGTTATGAATGCTGGGCGTATCTTATGTAGTATTTTACTTGGTATGTATGCAATATATATTATACGGAATAATACAATAACTATTGCAGGCGCAAATACTAAGAGAAGTCTTCTTCTTACGATGATACAATTAGGTCAATTATTAATGCTTGAATTAATGGTTATTTTTGGGGGGAGGATTTTACATAGTTTTTCTATTTTTTCGTTAATACTTGCGGTTCTTCTTTGGGGGGAAATGTTTGCACTAAAGCAAAATCTCAATGAATATTTTATGTGCAAGGAAGGGAAAAAGCTATGGCATTAGTATTATAGGAAAAGGTCGAATTGCTGTGTCTGTAGGGCAGAGCATTTTACTAATCTTATTAGCGATTTTTGCTTGGTAAAATTTCTTCCGTATGAGGGGAGGAATTTAATTCATCTTTTGGCCGTTATAGGGATTTATAAAAAGATGATACATTACCATATACAGAGTACTTTAGTTTAAGGTATTTTTTAGTTTAATCTAGTTGTTATTGAGATATTTCGACAAAGCATAATAGGACTATTGTTAAATTTTATTAGCTAGCTTGGTAGAGAGTTTATATGAAAAAAGCTTATATTTTTTTATAGTGATAGCTATTGTAAGTCTTGGTATAGCTATATATCATCATTATCATCAAGTGGCCCATAATAATATAGTTGTTTCCACACAGTCTCATGAATTAGTAGACACCTCAATTGATGAATCGATTTCTAATCGAATTTTAGCAGTATATCCAACTGAATCTTACTATTACTATTTAGGCTACGATGGAATTGGTCGCTATGATATTAAAAATCATATTTTAGATGTATTAGAGTTCGAGGTTTATGGTGATGAGAGTGGTCCTTTTAAAACTTATCATCCTAAATCTAAGATAGTTGTTAATAGGAAGAATAAACTATCTGATTTTTCAAAAGAAGATTTAGATAATTTTGAAAAAATGTTAATGAATTCTGAGCATGGTGCACAATACTTTAATAAACGATGGTACCGTTCTGGTTATGAAGCCACTTTTTTTGGATTTAGATAATCATCTTATTATTACGAATGATGTGCGAGGTGTAAAAAGATACACCTACTAAAAATTTTTAATATTTAATGTGAGTGGCTTTTATTATCATTGATAAAGAAACCAATGATATGCAAGTTTATTTTGATGAATGTATTGCGGGTAAAAAAGCTAGAGATTCAGCTGTTTCAATCTTAAAACATGTTTATGGAGAACATCTGATAATTCTAAATAGTATAGATCAAATTGAAGAGAATGAGAGAAATATTTTGTTGCAACTAAGAGATCAATACATTAGTAAAAAAATAATTTGCGTGAGCGTAGTTAGTGATAAGGTTAAATTTAGATCAAGTGATAATTATAAAGGTATTTTTGTGGATGTTTAACCCCATTGGTGTAGAATGGCAACAAAGTGGTGCTATTGCAACAACTAATGCATATGTAGAATTCCAAATGGAAGTAGAGGTTAATAAGTAGATGTGGAAAAAGAGATTACTGATAATTAGTATATTAGGAAATATTCTTTCTCTGTTTTTTTAATTGGTACCTATTTTTTTAGTGAATTCCTGGTTTTTTTCATGCTGAATTAGGAAGTATAGTTGGTATAAAGCCTGATTATCTGATTCAGTTAAATAATGAAGGCGTTTTGTATGACTATAGACAAATGATAAGTATTGCCTCTGGTATAAGGTCATACAAATTGATAAACTCCTTAGAATCAGATAATTATTATATATACAAATCAATTTATAATCATCAGATTTTTTTATTGGTCAAGTTGATCAAATTCATCAAAAAAATATTATTTATGATGGGTATTTAGATCACTATATATTTGTGAACCTTGAATTTGATATTGATAAAAAAACAATATGAGGATTTTATTGGAAGAATAAAGATAATAGATAGATATGAGAATCTTCCTCTTAGATATCGCAAGTTAATTGAAAATGGCAACTGGGAACATCTTTAATTCATTTTTTTAACTGGCACAGGTATATTGAATTAGGCCTAGAATTATGTTTAAGAAATTTAGTAGCTAAGGGCAATTCTGTGCTTGCGTGAGAGAATAAGCCTATGCTTTATGAAAAAGCAAAAAAGATTTTTGTTTCGTAATAACTATATTGGTTATATTTCAACTGAAAATTATTTTTTTAATGCTATAAATGATAATTAAAATTAGACTTGGGTTGGTGAGTATGACTAGAAGTTATTTTTAAATTGAATAGGATTCCATTTGTAGTTAAACTTTATATTGGATTTGTCTTATTGGTATTCCTATTAATGGGAATTACGTATTTACATGCGTATATTAAAAAGGCCAGAGCAAATGCAAAGTCTTCAATTGTATGAGCAAAAAAATTAGAAACCATATCCTCAAAAAAAAGTAAATGAAGAGTATTATGTATCTGGCAGAGCATCTCAAAATAATAATCTTGAAATTACATATGACTTTGTTACAATTGATGATGTTAAAGAGATACTATCAAAAACAAAAATATAGGTTGGAACGAGATAAGCAAAAAAATCGTATAGTTGGACACGATTATGATACTAATGTTTATATCGAACTATTTAAAGAACGAGGTTCTAATAAAGTGATTTTAATATTACAAAAAAAGAAACTAGAATTTTTCTTACGATAACAAATGATTTGTAGTACTTATTGATGTTTATACTAGTCATATGTATTTAGTATTGGGAAATTTTTATATTAGATATAGTTTCTGTGTATGCTAAGAAAATATCGTTAATGAAAAGGGCCCAAATTCAATTATTGGTGCCCGTTCGAGTTATTCATTATAATTTTGTTTCTATAGCATTAGAAGACCTTTTTTAGTCTGTAGTTGATTGCGATGAGTGGATACAGGGTAGTACTCTTGTTAGCGACAGTACTGTACGTATTACAGCTCGTGATGCCAAGGACAGTGGTATTAATATAACTGGTGAAACAGTACAAGCTAAAAATTTAGTATTAGATAGTGCTAGTGATATCAGCCTTGCAGCAGGTAAAAATACTGTAGATGTTAAGAATACTTATAAGAGCTCTGGGTGGAGTGTCGGTGCGGGTATTAGTTTGACTGGTGGCGGACTTTTCGATATTAATGCGAGTGGCAATATGGCTCGTCAAAATGGCGATACCCATCAAGAAAGCTATGTGCCAACGACGATTGAAGCAGCACAATTAGCACAACTTAAAGCAAAGCGAGATACGAATATGATTGGCTCTACTGTATCTGGTAAGAAAGTTGAAGTTGATACAGGCCGTTGAACATGTAGTAAATCAACACTCCTATAATACAGTTGTAAAATTTAATACAGGTATAAGATATCAAGGTATTAGCGAGATACTTAAAGACATTCCTGCGTTTGTAAGTGTTGGGACCCATGAGTTCCATTCAGAAGGAATACTATATGATGATGGAATAGTAAAAACAAAAATCTTTGTTAGTAGATAATTCTAATTATGAATATCGTGGAAGCTTACGCCCTGATGACATTCTAAACGATATAGGAGCGAGAGGTATGGAGTTAGGTATATAAAAAAAATATCAAATTAGGATTCCATTTAATATTGAAGCAATACCAATAGAAAAGTTTGAATTAGAGCATAAGAATGCACAACGAGTCGGAGATCGTTATATAAAAACAGCTCCTAGTATTGCAACGATAAAAGCTTGATGGTAGTAAAGATATAAAACCAAGTGTTAATAATGTAATAAATAAAATTAATGAACTCTTAACCGAAGGTGGAAGACATGTTACAATCTATAATAAATATAGAGGGAGAAATGAAGAATATGTGATTCAAATTAAAAAGTCAATAATTTAAAATGGTATTGATTGGATGAGCTTTCATGCGGACAGGAAAAAAACTCAAAAATGGCTTGAGAGAATAGTTCTCTCTTGTTTAGTAGTAGTAGGTATTATTTTTTTGGTGGTTGGCTTTTTCTTTTGCTACAAACTTTATGCACCCATTTATCCACTATTTGGATCTTAGGGGGAATAATATATTACAAAGAGCCAACTAATATAATTGCTTCTAATGTTCTTGGTTTTGATGAAGTACGAGGGAAAAATATATTATATAACTACAAATGGTATTGGTGTATATAATGAATTAAATAACGATCATGTATTTATATTACATAAAGAGCCACCTAATGAAATCAGAATAAATGACATTACTAATGTATATCCAGAATTTAGTCGTTTTTTTCTGATTCGGAACAGGAAGTTTGGAAAAAGCAAATTTTTATGCTGATTTTAGGAAAAAGAATTCCTATAGAGGAGGGAAATATCATTAGATTTCCATTCTTTTTTCTCTTACGAAACCCGTGGAATTTATAATTTAGCTACAGGATCTAAATTATCGAAAAATTGATACGTATAAAATTTCTAATAATATATTCTATAATGTTGATTTTGGAAGCATTACAAAGATAGATTTAGAAACTGGTACAGTATGGAAATATTATTCGGATAAGTTATTGTTATATAATTTTAGCAGTGAAAAATAGTGAGTTAAATACGAGTAGTTTTAAAAATCTATGAAGAAGCTGAATTAACGAAAGAACAGAATAAAGATAAGATGTTAAAAGATAAAATTATTGTTTTTAAATCATTATAGTCAATTTAGTAAAGATGATAAGGAAGTTATAGAAGAATTAATTGTTAGGTTAGTCACTGCACGAGATAGTATGCGATTAAAACCAGAATATAAAATGGGGTTAGAGAATTATCTAGAGTGAATTTGGATTGCTCTTTATTATAATGACACCTATATCTCCATAAAGGGGATATAGGTGTCATTTTTATATTCAAAAGTAATAAAAATCAGTATTGTTTAAAATCAAAAGTAATTCTATTAGAATCTCCAGATTTTAACGAATTTATGAGTG